>ULSJ01016570.1_pt1 | contig 12195 bp, 9 predicted proteins | sample 1956291 | NCBI WGS metagenome assembly ULSJ01 (sample SAMEA4835705, study PRJEB28245) | human gut metagenome | biome: gut microbiome; material: fecal sample | place: Denmark | collected 2008 | reverse complement strand
CGCAAGCAGATGGTGCAGTTGAATCTGGAAATAGTATTACCTCCCCCCTTCCACGCAAAAAGGAAGTCCGCCCACATTGAACGAACTTCCTCTTGTATTACTTCACACTGTTCACCAGCGCGACGCAGGCTTCGTGAACCTTCTGCGCGGCAGCGGCGCTGATCGCGGTGGCGTTGTCGGGGTCAGCCTTTAGCTGATTGTAGACTTCGTAGCATTCAGCCTGCAAATCCGCCAGCGTCGTTTCAACCTGCGCCTTTTCTTCGTCCGTCAGCGTGCCGTACTCGTAGAGGTTGGACAGCGCGTCCATCGTCCAGTAGACGGAATCCGCCCAGTTCTCCGGCAGGACGCAGAAGCCTTCCACCTTCACACGCTCGCCGTTCTCGTTCCGCTTGTTCTTCGTCGTTGCGTAGTACACGCCGCTTTCCGGCTGCGCTTCCACAAAATCTGCCGCTGCGGTGCTGAGCTGATAGCCAGCGTAGGTATCCGTGGTCAGCATCGGGTAATACGGCACGAAGACGCTCAGCGCCGCGTCGTCCATCGCGACCCATTCCACGGTGTCGGTGATGCTGTCTTCCTTGGCGACCTGGAAGATGTGCGTTTCAAGGTTGCGCGTCGAGCCGATGCCCGCAATGTGATAGTAGCCGACAACATCCGCGACGCTCCATGCATGGTCAAGCGTGATATTGGTATACATCGGCACAATGCTGCCATCCGCCGCGACGTTGGAAATGGCGAAATCCGCATAATCAGGTTCTTCCTTGGCGGTTGCGGCGTTGAAGTACTTCAGCGCGTTCACCATACGGGAGCCGACACCCTGATCCGCGTTGTAGGAAGCGGCATAGTCGATGGTGTTGGCTTCCTTGTCGCCGACATAAGAGCCAGCCTGTTCCGCCACGGCAATCAGGTTCGCAGAGGCCATCACGTTCTCGGTATCATCGAGGTCAATCAGACCAATCACCGACATGTTCGGCTGTGAAAACGCCATCGTCGAGGTCAGCTTGACGGCAACATACTGCGTACCGGAAGCGTTTTCGACGTACCACACTTCCTTGTCGTCCGCAATGAAGATGCCGGAGCCGCCCGCCGCGCCGACAGAATCGTAAATGCTCAGCAGCAGTTCGACTGCTTCCTTCGCCGTCGCGGATTCGCTCAGCAGTACGGTCGTGATTTCGGCCTCTTCAATGCCCTCGTCCGTGTACGGATCAACTTCATACATCGCATCGGAGCAGCCGATGGTTTCGGTCGCGCTCACGCTTACGCCCATGCTGTTCGTTCCGCCTGCCTCATAGGGCGTATGCGCATGGGTCTGACCGCAGTCCGGGCAGACGCCATCCTTCGCCGCGCCGTTATCATCGCGGAACGCCGTGTAGGCGTAGCTGTCCTTGGTAAAGGTGTAGGTGAAGCCGTAGCAGCCGTTGTACACCTCGCCGGCAGTATGGACGCCAGCGGGAATCGCGTAGAACAGCTTGTTGTAGCTGTTGGAAATATCCTCCGAGCGGGCGAACATCGTCGTGCCGTCCGCGGTGAGGTCAGAACCAACATAAACAGCGGTGCAGGCAAGCGCATTGACCGACGTCAAGCAGAGTGCCAGCGCCAAGAAAAGCGGGAAAAGTTTCTTTGCATTCAGGTGAGCCATGATTGCCACCATCCTTCCTTGTGTTTGACGGAAGGCATTATACTGCATATTTATTAGCTTGTCAAGCGATTTTATGAATAAATATACTGATTTCGCGATAAAAATTTGCACATGGTGAATATGGCAGAAAAACGGACAAATCAGCAGGAGATTTCCATCTGCGTGGCGAATCTTACCAGCAGAAAAAGCGGTATATCTGCCGCATAATACTATTTCCAGATGAAAATGCGCCAAGATGCGCCGCGAATTTTTCATTCTGGCTAACGTGAATGAAACGCAGCGTAGCAGCGCTACGCTAAGTGGAATGAACGGACGCCAGAAGGGAAAAGGCGCAAGCAGATGGTGCAGGTGAATCTGGAAATAGTATAAAAGGAGGAGAATCCCCATGAAACGAATGCTGTCCATCCTGCTGATGCTCATGCTTGTGCCGTGCGCGGCACTGGCTGAGGAGGAAGCCGAACCCGTGACCCCGATGCATGAGCTGACGATGGCGCATGGCTTCCGCTTCGGCGGCGCGCTGTCCTACATGCAGCTATGGGACGCGAACTACCTGAACTTCCTGAAAACGCACTGCAACAGCATCACGGCGACGAACGAGATGAAGGCGTACTCTCTGCTTGACCAGAGCAAAAGCCGCGCCAGCAGCGACGGGATGCCGCGCATGAATTTTAGCGCGGCGGACAAGATGGTCGCTTGGGCGCAGGAGAACGGCCTCGGCGTGCGCGGGCATGTGCTGGTGTGGGATGCCTATATGACGCCGTGGTTTTTCCACGAGCAGTACGACGCAGGCAAGCCACTTGTCAGCCGGGAGGTGATGCTCCAGCGTCTGGAGAGCTACATCACGCAGGTCATCACCCACTTTGAAGAGAAATTTCCCGGCGTGGTGTACTGCTGGGACGTGGTGAATGAAGCCGTCGGCGAAGGCAGCGAGTTCGATCCGACCGACCCGCGGCACATCCGCACCACCCGTAGCGGCGTGAGCAACGTGTTCTATGACACCATCGGCAGCGACTATGTGGAATATGCATTCCTCTACGCGCGCAACACGGTGGATGCGCTTGGGGCGGACATCCGCCTGTTCTACAACGACTACAACACGTTCTACGCCGAAAAACGGGATGCCATTATCGCCCTGACGCGGAGCATCAACAGCTTCGCAGTGGATGCGGACGGGAATCCGCGCAAGCTCTGCGACGGCGTTGGGATGCAGGGATACATCGGCGGCTACGGCACGCAGGCGGGCTGCATGAATGTGAATGACCTTGCGCTCATCAGCACCGCCATCAAGACCTATGCGGCGGAAGGGCTGGAGGTGCAGCTGACGGAAATGGCGGTGCGCAACTTTGACGCGGCGAAAGTCGAAGAGCACGCGGATTTCTACGTTCGTCTCTTCAAGGTATTCTGCGCCGTGAACCGCGGCGGCACGCAGCCGCTGACGGGCGTATCCGTCTGGGGCATGTTCGATTTCCCGAACGACCAGCCGACTTCCTACACCTACAAGATGAACGGCACGCACAGCGGGCTGCTGAACGAGAAGGGAATCCCGAAAGATGTTTTCTGGCAGATTGAGGAGATGTTGAAGGAGTGACCCAAGGGGCTTTGCCCCTTGACCCCACCAGAGGCTCTGCCTCTGGACTCCGCAAGGGAGTTCCTCCCTTGACCCTTCCGCGCGATTCAGTTGGTGACACTTTCATACAGTACCCGCGTGTTTATCCAGCGAACCTACGGTTCGTATTAGATGCTCCGGTGTAAACTTCCGACGCAAATCAAGCCGCATAAAAAAATTCCCCCTCGCCTGTATTAACACAGTGTGAGGGGGAATATACATATTGATGCAATCACTTGTTGTCCACAATGATTTCCTTCAAATCATTCACCACGCTCGCCATCGACGGATCATTCTTGATGGCGTTGGCAATCTGGTTGCAGCCATGCAGCACCGTCGTGTGGTCGCGGTTTCCGAACACCTGCCCAATCTGCGGCAGGGAGAGGTTCGTCAGGTCGCGCGTGATGTACATCGCAATTTGGCGCGGAACAGCAATTTCGCGGCGGCGCGTGGGGCGAATCAGGTCATCCACCGTGATAGAGTAGTAGTTCGCCACCGCCTGCATGATAACCTGCGCCGTCACTTCCTTGCGCACCTTCTTGGCGAAAATGTCGTGCAGCGCCTCCTCGCACAGCTGCACGGTAATCGGGCGATTCGTCAGCTGCGCATAGGCGACAAGGCGGGTCAGGCTGCCTTCCAGTTCACGGATGTTGGATTCGACGCGCGTCGCAATGGCCTCGTACACGTCCTCATCCATTGTGATGTTTTCCTGCCGTGCCTTTTCGCGCAGGATGGCGATTCGTGTTTCCACGTCCGGTTTCTTGATATCGCAGGTCAGCCCCCACGCAAAGCGGCTCTTCAGGCGATCCTCAAGGCGGGCAATTTCCTGCGGCGGACGGTCGGATGTGAGGATAATCTGCTTTCCGGCGGTATGCAGGGTGTTGAAGGTGTGGAAGAATTCTTCCTGTGTGGATTCTTTGCCGGCGATGAACTGAATATCGTCCACCATCAGCACATCAACGCTGCGGAAGCGGTTGCGGAACTGAATGTTCCGCCCCTGCTGGATAGCGGAAATCAACTCGTTGGTGAAGGTTTCACCGGGGATATAGAGGATGCGTTTGCTGGGGTCATGCTCGCGGATGAAGTTGCCGACAGCGTGCATGAGGTGTGTTTTGCCAAGGCCTACACCGCCGTAGATAAACAGCGGGTTGTAGGAATGAGCCGGGTCAGTGGCAACGGACAGCGCGGCGGCATGGGCAAAACGGTTGCCGCTGCCGACGACGAACGTCTCGAAGGTGTACTTCGGGTTCAGGGCGACCGAGCTTTCCAGCACCGTCTCCTGCTCCTCCACCGCCTTCTGCTTCAGCTGCGGACGCGCCTCGATTTCCTCCTGCGTCAGGATTTCCACATCCATCTGATGGCCCGCCACCTGGCTGAGCGCGCGGACAATCGTCGAATACCATTGGTTGGTAATCAGCAGCTTCAGATTGTCCATCACCACGCGAAGCACAAGCGTATCGCCGTCAAGCAGCGCCGGAACGAGGTTGTTGCTGCCCAGCAGAGAATTGTACACTACGGCGTTGACTTCCGCGCGAAGCACCTCGCGTGTCTTTGACCACAGCTCTTCCATGTCCATCAGGGGATTCCTCCGTATTCTTTGCGCGGACGCATTGTCCGACCGGCTTTTTTGTCCGCGTTGGGGACGCAAGGGGGGCGAAAAAGGCGCACGACCGACCTGCGGCCGTGAGCCTGTGATGCTTTTGCATTCATGTCCATTCGCATCCTTTTGTATCATACCACAGGTTCGCCAAAATCGCAAGCATTCCGATTCCGTCATTTTTGTGCATGACCCATGCCGTTTTGCAGCCCGGCGGAACAAAATCTTGTGGAAAGAAGCTATGTTCTCCACAAGTTCCTGTGGATAATTTCATGCAGCGGCGAATTTTATGCTGAATCCTGCATATTTTTCTGGGAATTACCGCCCGAAAAAAAGTGCAAAAAAAGTTTGGAAACAAGGGATTTTGCCTTTGGATGTCGAAATGAAAAGGGCGGGGATTCTGCATCTCCCCCAAAGGAGGACAGGCTATGGCGATTGCAATTCCGCTTGACCGGGTGCAGCAGGTGCTGGCGATGCGAATCGGGACAGCGCTGGCGCATTCCGGGGTCGGGACACATGCGGCAGAACGGCTGCGGCACTACCGCGTGAGCGACGACCTTTCCGCCTTGTGCGAAGCGCTTCGCGACGGCTTGTTCCGCGATTTATACGCCATTCTCGGCCCGCAGATGCGCGTTTCCATGCCGGACGGACGAACCCGCCGTTTCCGCATGGAGGAGTTTCCCCTGCTGGCGGATGAGCTGCTTGCCGTCCTCTTTGAATCCCTCGGCACAACCGGAATGCCGAAGGACACGCTGATGGCGTTCGCCATGACATCCGGCAGCCTGTGCGCTATGCGGACGCTGATGCAATTTTACCCGCTGTCATCGGCGGAAAAAGCGCTGATGGAGCGAATCCTTCGGGAAAATGCGCCGCAGGCAGCCGCTGCATCCCCCAATCAACCACTGTTTTAGGAAGGAATCATCATCACATGAAAACCAAAAAGCTGCTTGCAGCCCTTTTGACGCTGCTCATCTTCCTCTCCCCCACCTTCGCCTCGGCGGAAACCGTCGTCACGTCGTTCTATCCCATCTACCTCTTCGCCCTCAACCTCACGCAGGGCATCGACGGCATCACCATCCGCAACCTCGCCGCGCCGAACACCGGCTGCCTGCATGATTATCAGCTTTCCACCGGCGATATGAAGGTGCTGAACAAGGCGGATGTATTTCTCATCAACGGCGCGGGCATGGAAAGCTACCTCACCCGCGTGATGGACACGTTCCCGAAGCTGCCCGTGGTGGATGCGTCCGCCGGCATCACGCTGCTGACCGAGGACGGCATGGGCGAGTATGTGGACGACCATGACCATGACCACGAGGACGAAGACGCCGACGACCACGGGCATCACCACGCGGGCGAAGCGAACGCCCATATCTGGCTTGATGCGCAGAATGCCATCCAGATGGTGGACAACCTGGCGGACGGGCTTATCAGCGCCATGCCGCATTACGAAGCGCAGATTGAGCAAAACCGCGCGGATTATGTGTCGCGCTTGGCGGCGCTGGATGAAGAGCTGAAAGCCACCCTTGCAGCCGTGCCGAACAAGAACATCGTCACCTTCCACGAGGCATTCCCGTATTTTGCGCGGGCGTATGGCTTGACAGTCGCCGCCGTCGTCAACCACGAGCCGGGCGACGCGCTGTCCCCCGCGCAATTGGCGGAGCTGGTGCGCACTATCCGTGAGCTGAACAATCCGCCGCTGTTCACCGAGCCGCAGTACGACGACATGGCGGCGCAGACGATTTCCCGCGAGACGGGCGCGCCGATTTACACGCTTGACCCCGTTGTGACCGGCCCGGAAACCGACGTGCCGCTGACTTACTATGAGGATCGGATGCGCGAGAACATGCAGACGCTCTTGGTCGCGCTGACCCCTGCGGAAGGAGAATAACCATGCACTTTCTGATTGTGAACGATGACGGCATCAACAGCCCGTTTCTGCCGATTCTGACGCAGGCGGTCAAGCGTGCCGGGCATCGGGTGACGGTCTGCGTGCCAGCGACGCAGCAGAGCGCAAAGGCACATGCATTCAGCATCGAGCAGCCGATTCTGGCGGAGAAGCGCGAAGTGCCCGATGCGGATGAAGCGTGGGCAATTTTCGGTACGCCGGTGGACAGCTGCCGCATCGGAGCGATGAACCTTGCGCCGGACGCGGACGCCGTCATCAGCGGCATCAATTTGGGCTACAACGTCGGCATGTCGGTGTATGTGTCCGGAACCGTCGGTGCGGCACGGGAAGCGACATTCCTGCGCAAGCCGGGCATTGCCGTATCCGCCGAGAAGCAGACGCCGCACGACACGCTGGCGTACCTGTCCGACTGGGCCGTAGAGATGGCGGAGAAGCTGGTCACGCGCGGCGCGCCGGAACTGACGGTGTGCAACCTGAACGCGCCGCCGATTCCCCGTGCGGAGCTGAAAAGTCAGGTGCTGTGCCCGCTGAACCGCGCCGGCTACCGCGACAGCTACGAGCAGCGCATCAGTCCGCGCAAGCAGACGTACTTCTGGCTCTCCCCAATGAAGCAGGATCCACCGCTGCCGGGCAGTGACCAGGCGTACCTCGATGCTGGGCATCCGACGTGCACGTTTCTGACGATTGACGGGCAGTCGCAGGAAGAATTTGCGGACTGGCTGAAGTAATTTGGTTCTTCACGGAATGTTGTGGAAGCAAACAAGGGCTTAGGCGAAGCACCAAAAAGCTGCACGCGGAAGGAGCATGAAAGTGCGACCAACTCAATCGCGAAAAGGGGTCGAGGGGGGACTTCGTCCATTTTCGTCTGCCCCTTGCAGGGTCAAGGGACAGCGTCCCTTGTGGGGTTTGGGGCAACGCCCCAACTGTTCCGCGGGCGCTCAACTCAAAGGAAGAAGTCAACAAAAGGCGCAGGCAGCGAAGCGTCCCTGCCAGTAACTTTGCGCGTCCGCAGACGCGCCCCCAAGCTGCTCTTTTCCTCAAGATTCCAAATCATTTCATGACAATTGAAACCCCATACAGGGCATTTGCGCACCCTGTATGGGGTTTTAATATATAGCCGGATTACCTTCTGCGCTTCGGGCGGTGCGTTCCAATCAGCAGGAACGCCATCACGCCTGCCGCAATGCCGCCGTACAGCTTGAGCTCGTGGCTCCAGCCGTATCCGGCAATCACCGCTTTTGCCTGCAGGCGCTGACCGAAGTTCAGTTCCTTCCCCAGCAAATCGGACAGGGAGACATGCCCTAATCCCGGCAAATCAACGCCGCCATCAATTAGGGCATTCAGCGAGAAGTTAAATTCACCGACACCGGGCAGGTTGCCGTCCACATGAATCGCCATCGCGTCCTTCACCGTGTCAGGGTCAATGTCGTGACCCACGGCAGTGCGGAAAACGGGGTTCAGCACGCGGTAGTAGTCGCTCGTTTCAAACGTATCAGCGGCATAGAAGCCCAGCGCACACGCCAGCACACCCAGAATCAGGATAAGCGCAAATAGTTTTCTCATTTGCTTTAGGCAATACCGCACAAATGAGTTGGTGCGATGGCGAATGCATTTTTTGTAAGATGCGATTGCAGAAATCGAAGGTTTACTGGAGGTAAATCGAGATTTCTGCAAGAAGCAGATGGCAGAAAAGGCATCGCCAGCGCTGCCAACGAATTGTGCGGTAGTGCCTTTATTCCTTACCTGTTGGGCATGTTATAGCGGGACATGAAGTCCTTCTTGATGGCTTCCAGTTTCGCCTGATCCTGCGCGCGCTGCGTGCGGGCGCTCTCCTGAATCTTCTTCGTTTCGTCCAGCCCCGTCATAATGGTGCGCCAAGTGGTTTCCAGCGTATCCGCCTTGATAGAACTGCCAGCGGCAAGGCGCGTGGTGATTTTCGCCTGCTCCACCGTGTTGCGGGCGTTCTTCAGCAGCATTTCGTTCGTCCGCTCATCCAGTGCGGAAATAGCATCCGCCTGAATCTTCTGCCGCTTGAGCATAATCGCCTGCGCAAGCGCCTGCTTAAAGACAGGCAGCGTGACGATAAACGCCGAGTTAATCTTGCGGACAAGGTTCATGTTGCTGAACTGAATCGTCTTAATCATGGGGATGGACTGCAAAGCGACGCTCTCCGCCGTGCGCAGGTCCTGCGTGCGCTGCTCCAGCATCGCCAGCGCCTGCTGAAGCGACTGCAATTCAAACGTGATGGACTGGTCGCCCGTTGCTTCCATCTGCTGCTGAAGCTGGGTCATGTAGTTCTGAATTTCCTGACAGCCCTGATCGCCCGCGACAATGTACTTCTCCAGCTCATGGAAGTAGCCCACGTTGGCTTGGAACATCGTCTCCAGCTTTTGATTCGACTGCTTGATTTCCCCCTCATACTGCTTCAGCTGGACGTAGATTTTGTCCACCTCGTTGCCCATCGTGTTGTACTTCGCCAGAATCTTGTCCAGCTGCTTGCGCAGGTTGCCAAACAGCTTGCCAAACAGCGACGGGTTGTCACGAATCTCGTTGATATCAAACTGATCCATGATTTTCGCCAGCGAATTGAGCATCTTGCTGGATTCATCCAGCTGGCTCATGTTCATGCTGCGCAGGACAACATCCGATGCCTTGGAGATTTCTTCCGCCGAGTGGCTGCCGAAGGTAACAATCGTGTTCAAGTCGTTGACGTCGATGCCGGCGGTCAGCGACTCGATTTCAGGCGAATGCGCAAGCTGCTTCTGCGTCGCCTGCTGATCCGCAATGATGTCATAGGGCTGCACTTCCATCAGCGCCGTTTCCGGCTTGGCAGCGACGGCCGTGGTCGGTGCGCCTGCGGGACGGTTGAAATTCATTGCCATTGTCAGTTACCTCTTTTCAGTATGTTTTCAAGCCACGAATGTTTGACTGGGGTCAGTGCGTTAAAATCCGGCACTTGCAAATCGTAGACGTATTCGCCGATTTGGTGCTCCACCGGATAATTCCCATTGAGGTAGCGCTCAATCGTCTGATACCCGGTCGGGACAAAGAGCGCAATGTCAAAGCCCACCAGATTTAGGAATGTCATCAGGATTGCATCCTCCAGCGAACACGGCTGTTCGCCCGTACACAGCACGACCATCTTGGGATTCTTCTTCGTAAAATCGAAACTTTGCAGCCGCCGGACGATATCGCGATTCATGTTCAGCACCGTCGCCAGCACCGTGTATTCCGTGCCGTTGGTGAACGTGCCTTTGATCATCCGCTCATCCAGCATCAGCTGAACCTTGTCAAACATATGCTCCTGCAGTTCTTCGCGCAGCAGAGCGAACGGATATTGGCGGTCTGCCCTGATTTCCTCGCGCTTCAGCCTGCCGTTTCGCAGCGTTTTCACCGCCAGCGGCTGAAACTGGTTGGCTGCGCCGGTTACAACATAGGGCAGCGAGGGAATCAGCATCGTGTCATCTCCCAGCAGAAGTTTGATTTTCTGCCAGTATGCCTCCACCTTGCCATCCTCCACGCCGGAAACCTTTGCATACACCACGGGCATGTTGACCACTTGATTCACCGTGCTGAAATTCGCGCGGTATTTGAGTTCCTGACTCCAGAGGATGAACACCTCGTCGTAGGTGGTTTGCAGCGTAATCGCGTCCGCCCGCGAGAACTGCCGATTGCGGTAAATACCCGAATCGGTGTAGAGAATCGACGTTAAGTCCTGCTCGGCGTTCGAGGCCATTGTGCGCATCTGCACGCTGCCGCCGTCGCGCGGGAATTTCGGCACGGGCATGGAGTCCTTGCCCGTCAGTTCCAGCAGCTGGTCGCTCTGCACGGTGCACGGGCGGCTCAAATCGCACGCGAGAATCAGAATGTCCACAGGGAGCTGGGCAAGGTACTGCACAAACAGCGCGTCATGCTGATTTCTGCACCCGCCCATCAGCACAAAGCACGGAATTTCGCTGCCCTTGTAGCCCTGAAACAACGCCGCCTGATACTGCCGAATCCAGCAAAGCAGATACACGGCGGAAATCAGGAGGCGGTTCAGGTTCGGTTCGGCTTTTGCCGCCGCCATCATCGTCCGGACGAACGCCTGCTGCATCAGCCGCTGCAGCTCCACGTTCGCACACGCGGGCAGATTCCCGGCAATGTCGATTATCAGCTCCTCCTGCGAGCGGTACGGATGACGGCGGATTTGCGCCGCTTCCTCCGGGCCGGGCAGGGATAATCCGTCGTCGACAATGGCGATTCTGCGCCCCGTGCTGCGGAACTTCTGGTAGAACTGGAACAGATCGCTGATGTACGTCTGCTTATCCGGCACGCCTTTTAAGCGGATGAACGCATGGTAGAACAGGCGGAAGTCGTCGCCGCGTTCCGCAATGGGGGTCAGGATTTCCTCATAGGATGCTTCCTTCATCCACGCATTCGTGCACGCCATCCGCGACGGCTTCGGGAAGTATGTTTCGGGGTCGCGCCGCTGCGGCACAGCGGGTGGTGTTGTCCGCATCATCTGGTTCGGCGCTATCGCTGGACGCGGCACAGCGGGGGCAGGCTGGCGCATCGGCTGCGCGGATGTCACCGGGCGCGGCGCAGGCTGCGACGGCTGGCGCATGTTTCCCGCCGCTGCCGCCGCCATTTCCTTGCGGAACTGCTTGAGTGTGAAATCCTTCGCGAAGGGCATCCCCTGCACGCTCAGCAGCTGCGACCATGCCGAGGCTGCATCCTGCTTCAAGTACGCCGCGTCGCCCTGCGGCTCCAGCAGCAGTATGTCCGTCCCCATCATCGACAAAATGCGCAGGAGAATCAGCTCATGCGCCGTAACCGTATTGCATTCGTAGAGAATACGGGGCGGATTGTCGTCGCCCAGAAAGGGCATCAGGCGCTCGAATTTGTAGTACAGCCAGCACATCACCTTCATGTAGATGTTCCGGATGATGCTGTCCGTTTTTCCCTTCCGCTTCAATTCATCCATCTGGGCGCACATTGCTTCGGCAAACGAAACGCGATTTGCCTGACTCATGCGCGGCATCCACTTTTGCAGCGCTTGGGTAATGAACGCCGGATTCGGTTCAAACGCGCTGCCCAGCATTTCCGTCAGGTAACTCAGCTGCCGCTCATCCGGATTGCCGATTTGCCCCTCAATGATAACACCCTTTGCACGCGCCGCTTCGTGGTAGCGCCAGAGAAAATCCTTGATTTCCGGGCTCCATTGGCACAGGCGCACAAAGTATACCCCCGGCGCATTTCCTCTTTGGCGCATGGGCAGGAGCAAATCAGAAAGGTTGCTTGCGTTGATTCTGTTAGCCATGGCTGCCTCGTTCATAGCGGCTCATTTTATACTTGTTCATCACAAATCCCAGCACCGAGCCGATTATGCCGCCCACGATATGCGCCATCTGCGAGATGTTATCCGCCGTGAAAAGCCCTTGATACGCCTGCTGCCCGATGTAAAT
>ULSJ01005539.1_pt1 | contig 12224 bp, 8 predicted proteins | sample 1956291 | NCBI WGS metagenome assembly ULSJ01 (sample SAMEA4835705, study PRJEB28245) | human gut metagenome | biome: gut microbiome; material: fecal sample | place: Denmark | collected 2008 | reverse complement strand
AACAAAAAAAGATTGCTCCCGCAATGAGAGCAATCTTTTTTGATGTATGTGTAAATAGATGAAATTATTTCACAAGAACTTTAGCAACATTGTTGCCGGCTTTTACGATGTAGAAACCTGCTGCTACGTTGATTGTTGTTGCGCCTTCGGCTACATTTACATTAGCAACCAACTGACCGGCTGCGTTGTAAACGCTTACCAAACCGGCTTCAGCAACATTCACTTCAATGCCATTTGCAACAGCAACAGCCTTGAATTCATTTGCTACAGCATCGTTGACACTCGAAGATGTATGTTCAACGATTTCAACTGGATATACTTGAATTGTTTCCTTGTTTTCCTTATCCCTGTATATAGCAACCACTGCTGTTACATCATATTCTTTGCTAATATTTGTCGGATATTCGCAATAGCCATTGTCACGGATTACAACATCGCCACTTGCATCTGTCAGTGTTCCATTTTTATTATTTAATTCTGTCAATGTAACTTCATTCAAAACAATGTATTTACTCAAATCATCTGCTGTAATTGTTGCGGCAGTAAATACTTCCGGAGAAACTTCATCTCCCGAACTTACCTCACCAAAATTAGAAGGATCAACCAACTCCGGCAGTCCATTGAAATCTTGCAATTTACCTTTCAGTCCAGCAGGTATGATATTACCATTATTGAGTAAAGGATTTTGATAACTAAAGATAAGCAAGCCCTTTCCTGCTGCATCTTTCACATACAAATCACGGTTATTATCATTTCCACCACCTTGATAAGTTACTGTCAAATCGCAGTTCAAAGTAATTTCACGATCTGTATTTGCAGCACCAAGAGTAAGGAATTCAGCAATGCTGTTAGCAACGAGCGGAGCAACAATTGTATAGTTGGCTGTCACTTCTGAACTCTTTGTCATACCGTCTTTTTCAGCCCATGCAACGAAAGCATATTCACCTTCTGCCAATTCGATAGCATCAGCATATGTCTGAGCCTCACCACCATTTACAGTATAATAAATGGTAGCACCTTCAGTTGCACAATCCATTGTCAAAGATTGTGTACCTTCGTATGTTCCAGAAGTCAAAGAGAATGTCGGAGCAGCAACTTGATTAGAATCTGCTTCTTTTAATGTAACTGTAATTGATTTAATTTGAGTTGTTCCACCAATATTAAATTTTACTGATTGCGTATTACCTGATGCTACCCAATTTAAACCATCCAATGTTCCACTATCAACAGAGGAAATAGTCGCTTTACTTGCATTAATATTAACCGACTCAACAAGAAAACCGTCTGGAGCAGTAATTGTTAAAGAAGCCCCTACATAAATTCTCCATGTTTTATCTGATGTATAATATTTAGGCGGATTAGAAGTACCATTTGTCGCAGTAAATTTTACATTGTTATAAATAATTTCAAATAAATCATCACTATTACCAATACCTGCATTTGTACAGTAGTTTTCAATATTCAGTTCGAAACTCATCGGTTGTTCACCAATTTTTAGTGTGTATGTTTTAGACACTACCTCACTATTCTCCAAACCTGCTTTTGTAGCCCATGCTTTGATTGTATATTCACCACTTTCACTAAGTTCAATCGGGGCTTCATAAGCAGTTTCAGCACCATCATTGATTGTATAGAAAATAGAGGCATCAGCAGTCGCACAAGAAAGTGCTATTGACTGAGCATTATAATACTCACCTCCTTCTACAGAAAAAGTCGGAGTAGCTACTTGTGTTGGATCTGCTTCCTCAGAATAAATCACCACTTTTTGAACATATAATGCTTTACTTGCCATGCTCTTTAAAGCTAATGATATATTACCAGAAACAGGATCACCCTCAAATGTATAAACTTCCGGGGTTGTATTGCTAAAATCCGTCGCTACACCCATTTGTGTTTCTCCAACAAATGTAGAAACACTTGCACTACCTTTCGAAGCAACAGACAAATACACCTCAACCTTCTTTACGTTAGTAAAGGTTTCCGTTGTTTGTAATGTAACACCGTCTTTTACAGCATTACTGCTAGAACCAAGTTGAACACCTCTATTATTATTACCATCCCAACCTACATAAATAGCCTTATCAACCGTCCATGTTAATTTGTCAGACGGAACAACCTGACCAGCTGTAACGGTTCCTTGCAATCCACTTTCAAATGTAGAAGTCGTAACCACTTCTGCTGCGTTTGCCACCATTCCCAATAGCGCAAACATCATTAATAAGTAAAATTTCTTCATAGTTGTTTATTTTATGGTTTATGGTCACAAATATATAAATTTTTATTAATGTAACAAAATAAAAATCAGTAACATAGCATTATCCCAATGAGTAATCCGAAGCAGATTTGCTGTTTCTGTTTACGCCTTGCCGAAAAAGGCTCGCTGAACTATCGCTTTGCAAGCAAAACATGCAATTTACTTTCGAATTGTCGCAATGTAACAATTACATTAAATTTCCAAAACGAGAGAGAATGTCGTGGGATTTTTGTTTATTTCATGTTTTCTGCTAATTTTGTTATTGCATTGCTACACAATACGAAAAACCTGACAATGAAACCTAAAAGAATCATACTTATACGCCATGGAGAGTCGGAAGCCAATGTCGACCGATATCTGTTCGGACTGGTACCCGACTATACGATAGAACTTACCGAACGTGGCCGCGCTCAAGCCCTCGAAGCCGGCAAAGCCCTGCGCGAACTGATTGGCGAGGAAACCGCCTATTTCTATGTGTCGCCTTTCTGGCGGGCACGCTCCACATTCGAGGGAGTGGCAAAAGCACTCGAGCGCCACAAGTTCGACTACCGCGAAGAGCCGCGCCTGCGCGAACAGGAATGGGGCTACCTGCGCTCGCCCGAGGAATTTGACCGTATCTGCAAGGAACGCCGCGATTACGGCATTTTCTACTACCGCATCCCCGGAGGCGAAGCCGGAACGGATGTCTACGACCGCATCAACGACCTGCTGGGCAGCCTTTACCGCGACTTTGAGGAAGCATCCTATCCCGACAACTGCGTGATGATTACCCACGGACTTACCATCCGACTTTTCCTGATGCGCTTCTTCCACCTCACGGTAGAACAGTTTGAACAAATGATATCGCCCGCCAACTGCGCCCTTGTCGTACTCGAACTCCACGACGATACCTACCGTCTTGCAACCCGAATGGAATACAGCGACGAGCCCCTGCGCTACTCCCGCCCCATACGGCTGGAATGAGAAATTTGGGACAGTAATTTTGAAATCTAAAGAAATTTCATATCTTTGTAAAAGATAGGCTTCATAAGAAACGCTGACTGGCATTGTTTCCGATTTTGACGCTATCCTTAAACAACTACTCCCTATTGACGGGAACTTTAGAATGAAAACAACAAAAACAGTAAATATGAATACATTCGTTTCAAAATGCATGGAAATTTTCCGTGACACAACCGTTCACTATCACAAGTTTGACAACATCGACGCTACTCCGGAAAATCCGTACAAGCCGGGCACTATCGAAGATGTGCTTTTCCGCAAAAACTGGATCGATGCCGTACAATGGCACATGGAAGACATTATCCGCGACCCGAACATCGACCCGGTGGACGCACTGGCTCTGAAACGCCGCATCGACAAGTCGAATCAGGACCGCACGGATCTGGTAGAGGATATCGACACTTACTTCCGCGACAAATATAAGGACGTGAAACCGGCTGCCGACGCTACCATCAACACCGAAAGTCCGGCATGGGCCATCGACCGCCTTTCTATCCTCGCACTGAAAATCTACCACATGCAGCAGGAAGTGGAACGCAAGGACGCTACTCCGGAACATATTGCCAAATGTCAGGCAAAACTCAATGTGCTTCTCGAACAGCAGGTTGACCTTTCAACCGCTATCGGCCAACTGCTCGACGACATCGCTGCCGGAAGGAAATATATGAAGGTCTACCGTCAGATGAAGATGTATAACGACGCCGACACGAATCCTGTTCTGTACGGAAAAAAGTAAGCGGAGCGTGGACAAACATCCGAAATACAGAAATGTGCTGATAGCACGCTTCTCCGCGCTGGGCGATGTGGCTATGACCGTGCCGGTGGTCTATTCCGCCTGCCGGGCATATCCGCAGACGCGCTTCGTGATGATAACGCAGCAGGTAGCCTCGTCGCTGTTTGTCAATCCGCCGGAAAATCTGGTGGTTATCGGTGTTGATGTAAAGGTGAAATACCACGGTCCGAAAGGCTTGCTGAAACTGTTCCGCGAGCTGCGTGCCGACTACGACATCGACGCCTTTGTGGACCTCCACAGCGTGATCCGCACCCACATCCTTTCGCTCTACTGCCGCCTTTGGGGCGTGCCGGTGAAGCGAATCCGCAAGGGAAGGGGCGTGAAACGCGAACTTACCCGCCGCCATCACAAGCAGCTCCACCAACTGTGCTCGTCGCGCGACCGCTATTTCGACGTGTTCCGCCGTTTCGGATTTGATTTTGGGGAAGACTTCACTTCCCTGTTTTCCGCGCCTGTCGACCAGCAACTGTTTGCCAACATCACCCCACCGAAAAACGATGGAGAAACGTGGATAGCCATCGCCCCGTTTGCCAAACACATCGGCAAAATCTATCCGACGGAAAAAATGGCCGAAGTGGTGACAGCGCTTGCCGCACGTCCGGCCACCAGGATATTCCTTTTCGGAGGCGGAGGCGACGAACAACTGAAACTCCGCGAATGGGCCCAACAGCACGACAACGTGATTTCGATGGCGGAAAAACGCTACGGATTCCCCAAAGAGCTTGCCCTGTTGAGCTGCGTGGACGCCATGGTGTCGATGGACTCCGCCAACATGCATCTGGCTTCGCTGGTACAAGTGCCGGTCGTTTCCGTATGGGGTGCTACCCATCCGTTCTGCGGCTTTACCGGCTGGAAGCAGTCGCCCGACAATGCCGTGCAGCTCGACCTCGACTGCCGCCCCTGTTCCGTATTCGGCAACAAGCCGTGCTACCGCGGCGACTACCGTTGTCTTAACGGCATAGCGCCCGAGGCCATTGTCCGAAAAGTGGAAACGGTGTTGAAAAGCAAACGCAGGTAATCCATCGAAAATATCATAGATTTAATGTAACTTTGCCGACAGACATTGCCGGCAATTTTTACATGAACGCCACGGCACAGAAAACAGACAGAAAGATGACAGAAGATTTCGACATAAGAGCCAGCCGACTGGACTGCGACCGGGACTTCGAAAGAGCCCTGCGTCCGCTCACATTCGACGACTTCAACGGACAGGAAAAAATAATCGAAAACCTGCGCATTTTCGTGCAGGCGGCAAAATTGCGTGGCGAAGCGCTCGACCACACGCTCCTCTACGGCCCCCCGGGACTGGGTAAAACCACACTCAGCAACATTATGGCCAATGAACTCGGCGTGGGATTCAAAGTCACTTCCGGACCGGTGCTCGACAAGCCGGGCGACCTTGCCGGCGTGCTGACGTCGCTGGAAGAAAACGACGTGCTGTTCATCGACGAAATCCACCGTCTCAATCCGGTTGTGGAAGAATATCTCTATTCGGCCATGGAGGACTACCGCATCGACATCATGATTGACAAAGGTCCGGGCGCACGTTCCGTGCAGCTCAACCTGTCGCCGTTCACGCTGATTGGCGCCACCACCCGAAGCGGACTACTCACACCTCCACTCCGTGCCCGTTTCGGCATCAACTGCCACCTTGAATATTACGACCACGCCGTACTGGGCCGCATCGTGCTGCGTTCGGCCCACTTGCTCAATGTAGAATGTACCAGCGAGGCCGCCGGAGAAATCGCCATGCGCAGCCGCGGTACGCCACGTGTGGCCAACGCCCTGCTCCGCCGCGTGCGCGACTTCGCCCAAGTGAAAGGTTCCGGACGGATTGACACCGAAATAGCCCGCTATGCCCTTGAAGCCCTCAACATTGACCGCTACGGACTCGACGAAATCGACAACAAGATTCTGACGACCATCATCGACAAGTTCAATGGAGGACCGGTCGGCCTGACCACTATTGCCACCGCCCTCGGCGAAGATGCGGAAACTGTCGAGGAAGTGTACGAACCGTTCCTTATCAAGGAGGGTTTCATCAAGCGCACTCCCCGCGGACGGGAAGTCACCCATCTTGCCTATTCGCACTTGAACAGAAATCCGCATGCCACGCAAGGCGGCCTTTTCTGACGGATATCAAACCGCTCTTTAGCACCGCTTTCGCCACCTATCCTTTGATGTGGTCGAAACCTTTCCCGTATACACCAATCACGGCACTTTGCGACACAAAAGCATTTGGGTCGATTTCCTTAATCAATTGAAACACGGCGTGTGATTCACGACGCTTTGTGAGCACAAACATCATTTTGACTTCGGCGCCCGTATACGCTCCCGTACCGTCGATAATGGTTGCTCCACGATGCAGTTCGTGGTTGATGCGTCTGGATATTTCGAGATATTTGGCAGAAATGATGAGAAATTGCACGGAGCTGCGCTTCATATTGATCACCACATCAATGGTATAGCTGCAAACGCACAACGTCACGTATCCATAGAGCACGCGTTCCCAATCGAGCAGCACGAAATAACTGCTTGTGATGATAATGAGGTCACAAATGAGAATGATTGTTCCAAACGTAATTTCCTTGTATTTGTTGACAATCGCAGCTATGATGTCGGTACCGCCCATACTGCCGTTCGACGACAGGGCAAAACCCACACCGGCCCCACAGAGCGAGCCCCCGAGAATGGTAGCCATGAACGGCTGGTTTTTCAGCAGTGTAATGCCTTCAGAGAAATGTTGCAGAACAGCAAGGAAAAGCGTAAGCGCAATAACGGAGAAGATAGTTTTAAGACAAAAACGGAATCCCAACACTTTCAGAGCCACCAACAACAGAATGAAATTGATGGCAAAATAGACATATTGCACAGGAATTCCCGTGGCGAAATATACGATGGACGCAATGCCCGGCACCCCGCCCGTAGTGATGTCGTTGGGAAGGAGGAAAACCGTCCAACCAATGCCATAGAGAATAACCCCCATCGTCAATCCCAAATAATCCCGTGCGGTGCTGTACTTGTACTGTTTTCCGAACTTTTCTTCAGCAACTGTTTTATCTTTCATAGCTTAAACTTAAGAAAAAAAGGTTTCGTTATATTTTTATACTGTTATTCCATACAATACTGATGCAGGCATCCCGCATTTTACAAATGCTAAGACGCATCCTACATTTTACAAATGTAGTGAAAGTCGAAAGCAGAAAAAAACAAACTTGTTTGAGTTTTTTATGCTAAGACGAATCCTACATTCTACAAATGTAATGAAATTTTCAAACTGACACTCTTTCTCCCTGATTTATTTTTTCTTATCCATGAAAAAGTACAGCAAAAACACACATACTGAAATAATTTTACGACAATTTCACCCGATCCAGAACATAAAAACATGTTGTAAAACATATTTTTAGCGTTAAATGTTAAAATACACAATGTTAATTTTTAACATATATAACATTTTTACATCTCCTAAAAGCAAAGAAAAGAACCAAACAGGTTACAAATTAAAACGACACCGCATCACGCCCTTCCACTCTCAAAACGACAGATATACAGCCCATAATCGCAGAAACTTGATAACAAAAGGCCCCATAAGTGCTTCATAATGATTAACAGCAAAGCAAATTGCCACATTCACATAGAATACCACTACTCATCACACCACTTTATCATGGCAATATACAAAAAATCTGTAAGAAACACACATTAAGGCTCAAAAACAATCAAAATGCAAGCAGAATGTTAACGTTTAATGTTTTTTTGCTCCATATTGATTTATATCGTAATTTTGTGGCGTCACTTTTTGGCAAAGTGCATGAAGATCCATATCATAATGGAAAAATAATGTAAACTACAATTTATAAATCTACAATAAATTTTATTCAGTAATAATTTAAAAGTAATTTAAGGATGAAAAAGCTGTTTTTACTACTACTGACGACTTGCTTTTTGTCTGTATCGGCGTTGGCAGAACGCGTAATTACAGGACAAGTCGTTTACGAAGCAGACGGTGAACCATTGATTGGTGCGACCGTATTGCCTGTTGGAGGTGGTAATGGTGCGGCTACCGACTATGACGGTAACTTCACAATCACATTGCCAGATGGTGTAACTTCAATCACAGTGTCTTATGTCGGCATGACATCAAAGACAGTGGAAGCCACCGACAATATGATTATCAAATTAGCTGACAACTCTACAGAATTGGATGAAGTTGTTGTTACAGCTTTCGGTATGAAGCGTGAACGCAAGGCATTGGGTTATGCCGTGCAGGACTTGAAAGCCGACGATTTGAACACAAAAGGCGCTACCGACCTTGCAAATGCTATTCAAGGCAAGGTGTCGGGTGTTGACATCCGTCCGTCATCAGGTATGCCGGGCGCATCCACCAACATCGTTATCCGCGGTGCCCGTTCGTTCGAAGGTTCCAACCAGCCACTGTACGTCATCGACGGTATGCCTGTCAATACGGAATCTGACTTCCGCAACAGCGCAAATACCATCACATCCGGTACTACATATTCACAACGCAGCATCGACATCAACCCGGAAGACATCGAGTCTATCAACGTGTTGAAAGGTCAGGCAGCTGCCGCCCTTTACGGTATCCGTGCATCCAACGGTGTGATCGTCATCACCACCAAGCGCGGTTCACAGGAACAGGGCAAACCAAGAGTAACCGTTACGACAAGCATGAGCGCCGACCTCGTGTCACGTCCGTTCAAGCATCAGACTGAATACGCACAGGGTTCAGGCGGACTGTTTGCACCGTCAAGCTCTTCCACATGGGGTCCGAAAATCAGCGAACTTCCCAACGACCCGACATACGGCGGTAATGTTGCCAACAAATACAACGGCGGCGACACGCAGAAATACGCAGGAATGTACTATAACCCGACATACGCTGCTGCCGGCTACGGCGACGGTTCCGGCTGGGTTGTTCCGACGGTACACAACAATGTGAGCGACTTCTTCAACACAGGTTTCACTGAAAACACAACGATCAACCTGTCGCAGAATCTTGGCAAAGCCACTTATTCATTCAGCTTGAGCAACGCTCATCAGGATGGTGTAGTACCTTCTACAGGTCTCGAACGTTGGGGTGCACGCGGCTTGGTTGACTGGACAATCAACGATCAATGGAAATCAGGCTTCTCTGTCAACTATACAAGCACGAAAGTGAACACAGCTCCTGGTGGTAACTCAGGTATCATGAACGTGGTTTACTCAGCTCCAGCTGAATACGACCTCGCAGGCGTACCTTATCACATGCCAGGAAAGCCGGAAGTGCAGACACTGTTCCGCAGCACTTCATTCAACAACCCTTACTGGTGGGCTGCCAACAACGAATACATGCAGCACACAAACCGAGTATTCGGTAATGCATACCTCGAATATCGTCCGAAAATCGACTGGAGCGAAGATTTCGACTTCTACATCCGCGAACAAGCCGGTCTCGATGTTTATACGAACGACAACAGCGAAGTTGACGAATACGGTTCAGCAAGCTACAGCAAAGGAAACATACTGAACCAAGGACGTACAAACAATACGTTTAATAATTTGATTACAGCCAACTTCTCAGGCCGTTTCGGTGCTGACAAGGAATGGGCATTGGACATAATGGTTGGTAACGAAGTAAACCACCAGCAGTATCGTGACTGGTACTACACCGGTACAGGCTTCAACTTCTACGGTATGCCGGTTATCGGAAACGCAACTTCTTACACATCGCAAGAAGCTACATACGCAGAACGTACAGTAGGTATCTTCGGAAGTGCAAACCTTTCTTGGAGAGATATGCTTTACTTGTCAGTGACAGGACGTAACGACTGGTTGTCATCCATGCCGCGCAATTCACGCAGCTTCTTCTACCCGTCAGTATCTTTGTCATGGATTTTCACTCAGCTTCCGGCATTCAACAACAACGAAGTGCTTTCATTGGGTAAACTCCGTACATCATTCGCACAGGTTGGTCAAGCCGGCGGATACATGGATAACTACTATTACACTCCAATCTACAGCAGCGGTATGTATATGGGTAACCCCGTTCAATATCCGTTCAACGGCATCAGTACATACGTTCCTTACTGGCGTGCATACGATGAAAACCTGAAACCTCAGAACACGTTGAATGTGGAAGCCGGTATCGACTTGAGCTTCTTCCACGACCGTCTCCGTCTTGACTATACTTACAGCTATCAGGACGTAACAGACCAGATTATGAACGTGCCTCAGGCCGGTTCAAGCGGTTACCAGTCAATGTTGACCAACGGCGGTGAAATCGTAACCAACTCTCACGAAATCAACTTGAGCGCAACCATCTTCCAAAACAAGGACTGGACAGTGGACTTCGGTGCATCGTTCACAAAAATCCACAACTACGTTAAGTCACTTGCCAACGGTGTTGAATCCATCATGCTCGGCGGTTACCAGACTCCGCAAATCCGTGCCCAAGCCGGTGCAACCTATCCGATTATCTACGGTATCGGTTACCAGCGTGACCCGCAAGGACGTATCATTCTCGACAATGAAACATTCCTTCCGAAAGCAACAGCAGGCGACATCAACCTCGGAAGCTGTTCTCCGGACTTCAACATGGGCTTCAATATGAACATCCGTTACAAGCGTGTTTCTTTGGCTACAACATGGAGCTGGCAACAGGGCGGTTTGATGTACCACGGTACAAGAAACGTGTTGAACTTGTTCGGTGCAACACAGGAAACAGCCGACGCACGTAACAACGGAGGTGTAACTGTAACAGGTGTTATCAACACAGGTACAGCCGAAAACCCGGTTTACGAAGAAGTGACAAAGAAAGTTGACGCACAAAGCTACTACATGACTGTAGGCGACATCGCAGAAGCTGGCGTTTACGACACAAGCTACTTGAAGATGCGTGACTTGACGCTGACTTACGACCTTCCGAAACTTGGCGGTCTTGACATCAGCGTATATGGTTTCGCCCGCAACGTACTCGTTTGGGCAAGCATGCCGGAGTTTGACCCGGAATCATCACTGGGTAACAACAACTCAGGCGGTTACTTCGAAAACTACTCAGTACCGCAGACAATGAGCTTCGGCGGTGGTCTTAAATTGTCGTTCTAATAACCGTTTTTAAACTTGAGAAAAATGAAAAAATATATAGCATTCGCATTTGCGGCTTTGTCCCTGGCTATGACTTCCTGCACGGAGGACATCATGGACAATATCAACAAAAGACCCGACAACCCGTCGGATGAACTCATCAGCCCGAGCCTCCAGATTACTGACGGTATCATGGCTACCGGCTTCACTACATCAAGCGGAGTTATGGCTTTCTACGCCTCTTCATACACTGAACAGTTTGTAGGTGTAGGCGGAAACCAGCTGATGAACGCAGAAATCCGTAACGTATCACAGACTGCAAGCTCCAGCACATTCAACAACGAATGGAACGGAACCTATTCAAATATCCTCAACCTGAAACTTGCTCTTGCAAAGGCACAGCCGGGCGGAAAATATGAGAATGAGGTAGATGTCCGCGGTATGATTAAAATGATGCTTGCACTCAACTACGGTATCATGACCGACATGTTCGGCGACATCCCTTGCTCGGAAGCCGGAGTGAAAGGCATTCCACAGCCGAAAGTTGACAAACAGGAAGCCATCTATACTGAAATCTTCACATTGATTGACGGCGCACTTGCCGACTTCAAGGAAGCACAGGAAAAAAGCATTGCTTTCGCAGGTTCACAGGACCTTCTTTATAAAGGTGACGTGAAGAAATGGGAAGCATTTGCCTATGCGTTGAAAGCACGCTACAAACTCCACCTTATGAAGGTGAATGCAGCAGCTGCAGGCGAAGCTCTTGCCGCTGCCGAAAAAGCGAAAGAACTCGGCTTCGAAGGTGCTGACATCACAGGCTTCACTTCCTACGCTTCTTCAGCTTCCAACCCATGGGCTGCCTTCTGGAACGACCGTAACTACAATGCAGCATCAAAAACAGTTGACGACCTTTTTGCTGAACGCAACGACCCGCGCCGTGCAGTTTACTCTGCCGCTTGGGAATATGACGGCAAAGTTCTTGCAACAGCCGTTGCTACTCCGGGTAAGGAAGAAGATGCACGTTTGGTTTACGGTACAAGCGAAGGTGAAGGTTTCGCAGTTCCTGCATGGTTGAACACCTACACTTAT
>ULSJ01009394.1_pt1 | contig 12237 bp, 19 predicted proteins | sample 1956291 | NCBI WGS metagenome assembly ULSJ01 (sample SAMEA4835705, study PRJEB28245) | human gut metagenome | biome: gut microbiome; material: fecal sample | place: Denmark | collected 2008 | reverse complement strand
ACCAGAGGAAAACTGTTAATGTTCCTGTAACATGGCTGCTGTAATCTGCAGACTGTTATGGTATAAAAGGGTGCCTTAGGGGTGCATTTGCGGTATAGGGGGAAATACGGAAGTGTTCACGCCAGAACAGGTCTGCTGCCAGTACATCCTGTATGAAGAACGGAGCTGAAGTATCCGGCTGGGGAACAGGGCAGGAGTGCTTTTAGAATATCGTTTGAGGTATATTTGCGGATATTTTAATAGCAGTAATAATTGACGAATCACACCACCAAATTACCAAACAAATTCTGAGTGGGATAATTACCGTGATCTGATGGGGAAATGGAGCAGGAGTATGTCTAGGGTATTGTCTGGGGTGACTTTGCGGTGCGGGATGTGAGATGTATTATGGCAGCAGAACGGACTTGTTCCGAAGTGGTATAGAAATATTCCTGATTGGAATATGGACTTGCAGGTGCGCTTAGGGTATGGTTTGGGGTATATTTGCGGATATTTTGACAGCAGTAATAATTGGCGAATCGCGCTACCGAATAAATTTTTGTTGTGACGATTACATGATCCTGCAGGAGAGCGGAGCTGCAATCCGTGTGAATAGATATGCATTTGCGGTATGAGAAAAAGCGTGAAGATATCCATAGCAGAACAGGACTGCTGCCAATGCCGAATAGAAAACAGAAATGAAATATCTGATTTGCAGAACGAATCGGAAGTGAAATATTATGGCAGCAGAGTGGGCTAATACTGGATATTTACAATATTCCTGATTGGAATACAGATCAGAACAGGACTGCAGCCAGTATATTCTGTATGAAGAACAGAGCTAAAGTATCCGGATGGATATCAATCACTCCTTCTTATAATTCACACTCATTGGATGCCAGCTCATGTCAAACCCAAAATGATACTCCAAACATTCAACAATCTCATCTTCATTAAATGCAAGTGCTTTCATTTCCCTTATGATGATATTTTCAAAATCATCTTCATCATCAATTAATCCCATAAGATAATTGATGAGATATTTTAACTTTTTACCATGTTTTCTATAATCTGCTAACTGTTTCCGTGTATTTTCTGTTATCATTTTAATTACTCCAATCCTTGTAAATCTTAGTTTCATTCGGTCATATCATAATCGCCATCTAATATATCTTTAATCTGTTCACATAACGATGATAATTCATATGCTTTTATATAGTCTGCATCGTTTCCTCTTTTATCGGCAATTTTCATTTTTGACTCTTGACATTTTATGGTATCTTTTAACAAATCTATCGTTATAGCAACTCTTTCATCTAATGACAGTTCTCTTGTGTACATATATTTCTTTTCTCCTATATCGAATATGGAAATTTTAGTTTCATTTACTTATTAGCTTTATACACACCAATATTCTTCTCCGTCCATTGCTCTTTTAACTTCATCAATAGATAAATCATATAAATCAGCAACGAAATCTATTGCACTATCAATGCTTTGTAACGAAGCAAAAGTTCTTCTATATCTAAGACAACTAATAGCTTGCTGCAAATTTCTCTCTTTGCGCAATAAATCCTGTTGCTTAACTACTGCATATTTTTCATAATTGTTTTGACTCATATTTACCTCCAATCTTCCAATGAAACACATATTTACATGTAAATCTTAGTTCCTTTTGATATATTCAGCTAATGCACATCCTGTGCAAAGAAATCTATCTGCCTTGTCATTCCTCTGTCTACAAGCTCTGCCATAATATCCACATATACAAGGTACATTACACTTACTTTCATCACTTGCAATGTTATTTTTGATACAATTTTCTTCAAATTTCTTTTGCTTTTCGCTTGTTATAATTGGAAACATATCATCAACCCCCTTTTCTTATACCAGATCGAATCCGAAATTACAGAAACCTGTCTCATCAGATATATAATCTGAAATATCGTCCATGGTATTAATACTCTCCGGGATGTCTATTTCTTTTGGCAAAGCGTTTTGTAAGTTATGTTCGTTATCCGTATTCCATTCAATATTTATTACCTTTAGCATATAATCACCTCCTGCTTCGTATTTGCATATTTATGCGCAAAATATATAGCGTTTGCTATTGCCATAGTTTGTTTTGTTGCGGCTCTCCTGAATACTTCAGTTCCGTTGTCTGTTACAACTACATCATGTTTATCTCTTTTGATTTCTACTAATAATTTGTCCATCTATTTACCTTCTTTAGCAATTCTATTTGTATTTGATTTTACTATCTCAAGTACCTTACCAATACATTCTATAATAACATCCTTATATGGAGTACCCTCATAATAAGAACACTCTTCGTTACCCAAATCCTCTAACTGACTTACAACACTATTCACATCAAAAGCTGTATCTAATTCATCTATTCTGTCTTTAATAGTGTTTCTTTTATAATCCATATTTATAATATCTTTTTCTCTCTCATAAATATCATCTATAAGCGATTTTACATCTTCTATATCTACTAATCTACCCAACACCTTGAACCTCCTTGTTATTTCCTTTACCTATGTATATACGAAAAACTATAATTTAGGACAAGATAATTTTCCACCATGTTGCTTATATAACTATATAAGTGTAATTATATATATGCCAAATCTTATATAGCTTTCCATCAGTGAATCATTGAAAGATTATCTGGCGGGATGTTTGTCTGGGTGGGAGATAGATAACAGACTTGTTCTGGATACTTGTATGATTAGTGTCGAAATACTGATGTCTGCTGCCACGACTTTAAAAGTGCTACAACAGAACAGACAATTCTCCAGTATTTAGTAAAAGCGTAATGAGAAAAATCTTTCCCCGCTTGGTATATATAGGTAAGCAAAAGTAGGAAAGAAGGTGTATGAATGATCGAATTTAATAAGAGTTATTATTCTCTTATAGATAATAAAATTACAGATAAAGAGCCGGTAGGTTACTGTTATTGTGATGCGCATAAAGGTTATGTCAGTGCTGCATATTGCAAATCCCACAATTGTCTGCATAAAGATAAAGGGCATATTTGTACATTCTTTATCCAAAACAAAGAACACCAGTATTTTATACAGCAAAAGCAAAAAAAAGATGATGCAGCATTATACAAAAGGCTTAAATCCATGTATTTCGGGAACATGATAGATTGTAGGACTTATAAAGACATAGAGCGGCGCATTCAGAACCGCAGGCGAACAAAAGAAGATGTAAATGCAATATTAGACAGATTATGTGTGCTCGCAGAGTATGTAAAATCTGAAAAAAATTAAAATAGAAGTGTTCTTTTACGCTTGCGATTATAATTAAAGTGTCTTATATTTATTATAATAAGCAGAAAGGGGTAGTTCACATTATGGTACATTTAACAAAAGAATTTTTTACGGAAGTGGAATTATTAAAAGTTATAAACCTGTCTCACAGAAACATGCACTGGGAGATAGTACCTAAGGAGAAAGAATATACTGATTGGGGCGACGAACTCTACGCTAACAGTTACGAGTTAATGCTTATAAATGATAGTAATGAAACAGAAAAATTCCCTGAGATTCATATTCGGGATTTAAAAAAAGAAAAATATAACATTAATATAATACGGGATGACATTGAGTGCGAATATGTGAGACAACATAATCCGGAAATTGAAATTACTGATGAAACAGAAATTGAGAGATATATACCCGAATACGAAAACTTGTCTATCCAGGCGACAGCTCATATGATTGCAAACAGAAATATTGCAACATATATTGTTGAAAAGACGAGGCAGAATAGTAATGTTACTAATAATGAAATAATAAAAATGTATGCAGGAAAACAGCTGTTAATAATGGATAATCCGGAAGAAAAAGACGAAGATTATCTTGTGCCAGATAAAGTAAAAAACTTACGCAGCGTACTTGAAGCTTTATATTTCTATGTGCCATCTGTAGCTATGACGGACTTAAATGATGCGGTAAAAAATAAAGATATTTCTTACATAACAAAAAATGAATGGCTGAAAAATCTACTACATCTTGCAGAAAGCAAACAGGAAAATTAAATATATACATTCCAAGTATTCTTCAGTGTTTAAGCGGATTTAGCGTTGTTAATATATGGATAATGTGTTACAATATATTATATGGAGTGTTACTACTAAACGGTAGGCGGTTAGCCCCTTTTAACAGAGGGGCAGTGTTCCCTCTGAATACATAGATACCATTTTATGGAATTTCATAGTATAGTAAGGAGGGATGCTAATGTTGACTATAGAAAGTCTTATTGCAGTATTAAGCTTCGGCTTATCCTGCTTTGGACTTGGATATATCGGAAACAAAACACAAAAAAAATAACCGCCCCTGGTCAGCAAAACTGAGACGATTATTTTTTCAAATCATTTTTAACGGCTAACCGTCTATCGGTAGCACTCTTTTTACATAATCATATTAACACCTACTCGCTTCCCCTGTCAATTTGACGCTCTCCGAATCTAAAGATTCAGAGATTGAGGTAACTTAATTTTCAAAAAAATCCCACCGGATCCGTTCTCCAGTGGGATAGTAGTATTAATGTTCCTGCGGCACATTGAGCATCAGGTATTCCTGTATATATTTGAATGTCTTTTCATCATATCTTCCCGCAATCTTACATTTTTTTACCATAACAGCTGCATATGCTCCAGATGGGTTTTTGTAAGATATTCTTCCGTAGACAACAAGCATATTCTTCTTGGATTCTATCTTTTCAATTTCTTTTATGACATAAACAGCAGGCATTTTAAATGTAACCATTCTGTATTGATACTTTATGCCATATTCTGTACAGCTAAGCTTTGCATCCTGATGCCATTCGTATCTTAAATCAATGAATCTGTATATAAAATAGAGTAGAACGGCAGTACAGATAAATATGGCTGAATAAACAACCTTAAATTTAAAGAGGAATATAATTGCAGGTATGATACATACAATGCTTAATGCACCTGTAATATTTCCAGCTATAAAAGCTCCTGTTGTACCATAAGGCTTTAATGATTTTAATTCCATTTATTTCCTCCTTTTTTGAATGATTTATTTCACAAAAATATGAGCCGTTCCATAACTGATCTTTCCATAAATACTGTCTTAAATTTCTAACAGAACAGAGAACCCCAAAATGTATGATTGTGACGAATTGATATTATTTCAGCCCGAATGACTCTTCCAAGAATCGAACCTGGTGTCGAAAAAATGGGTACAAAAACTGACAGCTTTCCTTGCAAGAGCCAAAAAAGGGCAGCAGTAAGCTGCCCTGCAGATCAAAAAATAAAAATTACTTGCCTGAATTTACAGCATTCTTTAAAGCTGCACCAGCCTTAAACTTAGGAATCTTGGCAGCAGGAATCTTGATATCTTCACCTGTCTGCGGATTTCTGCCTGTTCTTGCAGCTCTTTCAGAAACTTCAAATGTTCCGAAACCGACAAGCTGTAACTTATCACCATGCTTTAATACATCAGAAATGATTTCCACAAATGCATCTATACTGGCAGCAGTATCTTTCTTCGATATTCCAGTCTTTTCTGACATAGCACTGACTAATTCTGATTTTGTCATAAATGGTCTCCTTATGTTAATTATATATTTGCTAACCTGATAGGTTAGTAATACCGCATAGGGGAGTCGAACCCCTCACCTCGACAAATTGTCCATACCCGCCAACAGACAGATTATCGTATTCAACCGCTGAACTTATGCAGCACCCGAAATGCTCAAATATTGAGAAGGAAAATCCGCATAATTGCAATCCGACACTGGGTTTTATCACAAACCCATACAATTGATGCGGAATGGTTCCCCTGGGATTTGAACCCAAGACCGTCCGGTTATGAGCCGGATGCTCTAACCAACTGAGCTAGAGAACCAAATGGGCGGCAGGTCAAAAGTATAATTATATACTTGGCTACTTCATATGTTGTACATTAAACCTTCATCTCTACCATATGAGCCAATGGCTCTTAATTCGTCCTGCTTACATATATATGATTATCCAGATTTTAGGACAAACATTTTTGTAAATTTTTCAAATACATGCAGTCAGGAAAAGTGTTATTACCTTCCCACAATGTATATATATGTTTTTCCTGAATTTAGGACAACCAAAATGAAAAATATATGTACATATTATTTATGCAATATTACAGGCACAAATCCTTAATTTTTTCATATTTTTTTACTGCACCACAACAGTCCTGCTGTGCGAAAACCAATAGCAACAGCCTTCCTCATCTTTATCTTCAAAATACTTGGGAAATGAAATATCCATCATTTTTACAGTCAGTTCAGCATCTTCTTCATCGAGATCTGGCATTGATAGAAGGTATGAATAAAGAGATTTTCTTATTCGTTCTTCTAGCCATGAGCATTCCTCATCTGATTGATGTTCATCATTAATGATAGAAATTCTTTTAACATTTGTTTCTATGAACTGCTTTAACGCTGTTTCATTCTTACTGTCTTTACCAGGAATGATATCCGTAACAGAATTAACATCGAATCTTAGCAGATATTTCTGAATATAAGGAATATAATATGAATTTTTGAGATTGATTCTAATAATCATATGCCGTTTTTCCTTCCTGATTTATTTTACCTGCATTCATATATACGATTATCCAAATTTTAGGACAAAAAAATTCAGATTTTTTCTGTCCCAAATCCTCAATTTTCATATATACAAGAAATAGCCAAATAAAGGGAGGTGGGTATAGAAGATATGATCGATGAAGTAGTATCTGAAAAGAAAAAAGAAATAGATGACAAGTTTGATAAAATTTCCGTAATTAATATGGTGGATTTTAATGAACCTATGAATTTGAAAACATGGGACTGGTTGAACGAAGATACTTCTCTTTTTTTAATGAACTTGGCAGCAGGAATATTGCTACAAAGGTTGTTAAGAATTACATGCTGAAAGAAAAGCGAGACTGAGTTCAGATGATTTCAAAAAGTGTCAGGAGATTATTGTTACAGAAATTGATATGAATGAAGAACAGTGTGTTTTGAAAGCAAACACAGGAGTGTAGGAGGATAACAGTATGAGTTTAACGCATAGAGAAGAAGTAAATCTTTACGAAGCAATTCAAAAATCATTTCCTAAAATTCTCGTCAAAGACTTAACAGAACACGAAAGAATTTGCCCTATCTGCAATGGTCTTGGAATGAAAATTGAGAATAACATTTATGGCATCAAAGGTGATGATTCTGAAGCTGATAAACGAGAACATTTCCCATACAAGCATCAAGCACTCTCATTTTGTCAGAGTTGTTTCAATGGTGTACAGAGGTTGTGTCCTTATTGTGGACAGCCATATAAAAATCAAGGATATATGCATTGTGACTGTGAGGGTCAGAAGAAAGCCGATGAGGAAGAGAGAATAAGGAAGTGGAACGAAAAAGTTTCTAAAGCTGTTCCAGTTGATGAAAAAGACATAGACACAATGCTTTATTGTGAGGAATTTGATGAGTATTACAGCACTGTTGATGATTTCTTTGATGATTATGCCGCAAATTATACTGACGAAGAAATATACATAAGACCTGAGAGATTATGGGTGTGCAGTGTAGAAAAGATTCACATTGACGCTGATAATGTAGTTGACAATGTTTGCCAAGAGTTACATGAAGATGCTTATGAACAGTGTGATATTGGTGGTCTGCAAGATCTGTTAGATGGATGGTGTAAAGATCAGACAGGAACGACTACATATTATCCAGCTTATAAGCAGTATATTTTGATTAATTGGGATGAATTTGAAGGAGAATGATACCATGAAGAAACAAAGAAAACCAAGATGGGGTTATCAATTTGATAAATGTCCTATCTGTAAAACAAAAACATTTGAGTATTGTTCTTATTCTGAATTTGGATGGGGAACAGTAGAGCAACATGGAAGTTGTAGCAGATGTGGATTTATAGTTGAGCAAGCATATTCACCAACATTTTGTTGTTTTTGGGATATTGAGAAAGGGTTCAAACATCCAAACGGAACATATTATGCTAAAAATGTTAAAAAGCATAAAAGAATAAGAAGAAAACTTGGTATCAAAAATACGGATTATGAGATTAACCCAGAGTGGCTTAATTACATTTAAAGGATGACAAGAATCCTGTCTTTTATTACTTAAAAAAAGATGCTGGAAGGTAACAAAGGGATGCTATTCTATCCGGAGTCAGCATTATTCCTACAGACTAGAAGATTTAGTGTGGAGTAAGAAATATGGCAGATGTATTGTTAAGGGGATTAATAACTGTGGAAAAACAGCTTTACTTGAGAATGGCAAATCAGTACAGGTAAGTAAAATCTTAAAAACGGTACATTGTGGCAGCTGGCGGGAAATAGCAGTCTCTTAGGCAACTGCATAAAGCAGCTAACACCGAATCTAAAGATTAGGTGTTTCCGCTGTTAAAAAAAAGGAAAGGAATTTTGTATTATGAAAACAGAAATTATGGATTTATTTAATACTGCATATGGGACAAGTCCGGCAGTCCCTATGGCAATAATAGGCTTTGTAGGAATGATATTAAGTTGTGTATTACTGGTTGTACATTTACTTACATCAGCTAATAATAAACAATTAGAGTTTAAAATTGTAATCACAATGATATTAAGCTCATTGTTATGTTTGTTTGGAGAATATCAGATGAGGAATGACTCATTGAAAAACATAAAAGAAGCAATTCAGGACCAATATTCTGACGCCAGGATCATAGAAGACCAACGGTACAGCGGTACATTCTTAACGCAAGGCAATGAATACTCGTATTCAATCAAAGATAGTGTAATTACTATATATTTTGAAAACATGGCTGTATCAACGATAAAAGATGGGGTAATCAGTGATATAAGTGACAAAAATATTTCAAAGCCAGATTCAGATTCGGAAGAATTAGATGGCAGAAGCGATACAACAAACTTATTGTTAGGGATTGCAGCTTTGCTGAGTATCATATTCACGATTTCCAACTCAACAAGCATAAAGTTGCTTGCGAAAAAACGTGCAAAGAATACCGAGCTGTTGGAATAGACACATCCAGAGTCAGCAGCATCGTGTAATTATTTTTTACTTTTGTCCCAAATTCTCAAATTTCATATATATAAGCATTAGAAATTTATAGAAAAGAGGATTATAATTTCATGACCGAAGGTTCAAAGAAAAAAAGAGTATTTTTCTTAGTAGAAGGGAAAAACGATACTTATATTAAGAACATCGAAAAAGATTACCGAATTGTCCGAACAAAGGATCCGACCTGTGCGCTGCAGATGCGCTATATGGATTTACTGCCGAGTATCAGGATGATTGAAAGTGTTAATTGTTGCAGAATTAATGTAAGAAGTATCGAGAATGCTGTTAAAATGTATAATGCTGCAAACAAGTTAGGTGATTATCAAGATATAAGTAAGAAAGCTCCATCCGGCAGTTGTCGGTCGTGAGTAGTTCATCGTAACTTAGAAAGATATTGACAAGCTTCGTCAATTAACTTAAAGTATGAACAACAGAAAGATAGTATAATTATAAAAAGAAATGAGGATTACAACCATGATAAAAAGGAATCTATTCAAAACAGCAGTAATAACAATGTCAGTTCTCACATTAGCTCTCGGTATGACAGCCTGTGGAAAGAAGAATAATACCGTAAAGAATAATGATACAACAGTAACACAGGAGAATATAACAGCAGCAGATAAGAATAACGAAAAGAAGTCAAGCAAGGTAGTATTTGACTACACAGATGCAGATGGTATGACAACCAAGCTTGAGGGTAATGCAACAGTAAGTGACAATGGCGAGGCTGTTATCGAAGTGATTGATAACAATGGAAATAAAGCTGTATTTACAGGAAAAGCTACAACAGTTGATGGTAAGTTGTCTGTGAGCGACATATCTGTAAAAGATGCTTCTACACTTGTAAAGACAGACGGTACAGAAGTAAAGGTATCTGAAGATGCTAAGATAGAAGATGCAACAGAAAGCACAGAAGCTACAAAGGCAGATGTAGCAGCAAAGGAAGAGCCAAAGGAAGATACAATTGTAGCTGATGGTGGAAACACAGGAACAGACAACAATGTATCAGAAGGAAATGAAAATGCAGGAGACAATGGAGCAGATAATGGAAATGTATCTGATACTCCAAGTGAGCCGGAATATGTTCCTGATGTACCAAGTGAACCAGAACCAACACCTGAAGAACCACAGCCTTCTGAACCAGAAGAACCTGAAGTTATTACAACAGTAAATCCTTTTGATGGTAAGACTTATACATATGTTGCTCCTGAAGATATGGATTATAAATATGGCTTAGGAAGAGGCTCAGAAGTGTCTGCCATTAATGGAAATCCTAATGCTGATTGGGATTATTCATGTGAGTTTAAGACACTTACAACAAGAACATTTTATCAGCTTGACGGAACTTATACAGTGTATGAAGGCTGGTATAGCATGAGTGGTGATTTTACTGCTACTCCAAAGCAGATTGCTTCATCATTAGGAATTGACCCTTATAAAGTTTTAGCATCAGGTACTATTGTAGGATGGTTTATTGATGAAGAAGGCGACTATACAGAAGTAGCATTTCGCTATCTCAGACCATGATAATTAAATAAACTTATACATATATAGGAGACTGTCTGATATTAATTCAGGTAGTCTCTTATTTTTTATGATTAAACAATAATTTACTCTGAATTTGTCTACATTATTTTTTTGAAATATATGATAATTTTTTATTTATTCTACCCGCTTTTATTACATAAATATTATGGAGCACCAGTTAGAAAGGAGTTAGCGTATGTTTAAATACAGTAATAAAATCAATAAAAATCATGTAGGCGGTGATAGGGCAGGTCCAAGATATTTTAAATCTATAACAGTAAAGAAGAAACGAATATTAAAGAGTCTGATTATGATACTTGCAACAGTATTCAGTATAATGTCAAGTCTTATAGTAGATTCAAAGCTTGCCATAACAGTACATGCAGCTTCTAATTATGGTCTTACTGTTAAATGGACAGAGGGTATTGAATGGGTTGCTACAGATGAAGCAGGAACGAACAGATGGACTAATGGCAGTATCAAATACTTTGCAGAAAATACCAGTGCAGGTACATATATCAAATTAAAACCGGGCTACAGGCTTGATTGTCTGGCTGCGGATTCTGAATGGGCTGACTGGACTACCATATCTGACACATTATATTATGACTCATGGTCAATGTACGGAAACAGAACAGTAACAGTTAAGGTAATATCAGAAGTGTTTGAAGAGAACGGTGAACGGTATACATATAACGGTAACTATCACGAAGCCGGTTATAAGCTTGTAGAAGTTGACTCATGGAATTGTACGCATTCATTTGAAGGTGATGATATTATAGGTTATATAGAATCCGACCCAAGTGATATTGTGGAGAGAAAAAGATTAAACCCAACTAATGAAAAGCTTTTAGCAAGTCTTAAGACATATACATCTGATTCAAGGTATAAGATAAGGGTTGGAAGTCCATATGTTAAATACACTGGTGAAGTTTCGGATGCAGAACTCAATGAGCTTGTCAGTAAGTATACGCTTTATGTTGATACCCACAATGTATCTAATGAAACCGGCTTTTATCCTGAATATGGTGCAGACAAGGATAATGACTGGCTTCTTGCAAGTAATTACAGATGTCCTGATAAAGATGCCGGAGCAGATGCAGATTATGCAGGATTTGCTTATTATAGACGTTATTATGCATATTGTAAGGATACACAGAGCTGGTATATTGTAGGTTCAGCACATAACTGGCTTGGCTGTGCAAATGGTGATACAGGAGCAAATGAGTTTCATACACAAGAATATACTCACACAATTCATAAATATAAGCTTGTAGAATCACATGAATACACAGTACGTCTTAACACAGGCAATATTCCGTCATCAGAATTGACAAAACTGACAGAAACAGCATCAACTGAAGGATGGACATGGAATGAGAACGGCAGATATTTTTCAAAGACATTTGTACAGAATGAAAATAATTACCTTCCGGGAGTAAATAAGTTCTTCAGTGCTAATAATTATGAATCAGTAGGCAGTAAAGTAACAGACAAGTATTTTGTACAGGATAAGGCAAAGAATCCTACCAAAGTATTGTATAACTGGTGGACATCAGCATCAGGCGGTACTGATATAGGCAGGGGAAAAAAGACTTATAACAACCTGTATGAGATATCAAAGGACAACAGTGGAAT
>ULSJ01032803.1_pt1 | contig 12277 bp, 20 predicted proteins | sample 1956291 | NCBI WGS metagenome assembly ULSJ01 (sample SAMEA4835705, study PRJEB28245) | human gut metagenome | biome: gut microbiome; material: fecal sample | place: Denmark | collected 2008 | reverse complement strand
CTGTCCTCTCTGTCCTCTCCCCTGTCATTCTCTCCCTTTGTAGAAACAGCCCATATATCCCATATAGTCAACTGCTTATATTGTTTATTTATATACTGACTAGAGTGTGCGGAACACCCTACGGGTGTTCTCTTATAATTGGTGGACTGAAAAAATGGCGAAACAACCTTTTCAGCGACTTCCACCGCCTTTCCCATTGCCTGTGCGGTAGCTTCTGCCGCTGTTTTAAGGCTTTCAGCGGCTTTTTCTGCTCTGTCCTTAATCTTCTCCGTGCTTTCCTTTAAAGTCGCTTTAACGCGGCTTAACAAGCCGTCTGCGGTAATGGCGGCTTTGTCTCTGTCATAAGTTCTTGCGCTTATTTGTAAAAGGGCGCAAATTTCCTCTTTCTCTTTGCCCTCGGCAATCATCATAGCGATAGTTTCCCTGCGTTCTTTTAATGCTTCCCGCTTGGTCTGCTTGCCCTCTTTTTCAAGGCGTGACAAATACGCCCTGCGATTTGATTTTTTTCGGCGGGCGGCTTGTGATTGCGGTTGTCTGCAAAGATATTCAAGTTCTTTTTGTTCTTCGTCTGTTATATTTAAAACATCAATCAGCTTTGACAGGCTGTATTGATAGGTTTTTCCAGTTTTAAGTTTTATCTCCGCGCTTTTAGTGCGGGTTTCAACGTATCTTTCATCAAATGGCACGTCGAATGTCCTGTTAAGTGCCTGTGTCTGCTCTAAAGCGTAATCAAAATCGTTAGTGCGCTCTCCCACCCATAAGCGGCAAAGGAAAAGTGCATATTCGCGGCTACAATCGCCGCCTTTTCTCATGGAAAACAGCTTGAAAAGGTCGTTCACGCGTCCGTCAAGCATAGAGGTTATTGTCTTATGCTTGGCAAAGACGATAACCTTGTTTTCTTCCTTATCCTCACGGTGATAATTGCTGTTTTTTTGAATAAAATCAAAAGTTTCTTGATAATTTGCAAAATCGGGTAATTCTAAACCAAATTCGGCGGCTTGCCATTGCGCTACGCGTCTTTGCTTTGCGGTAGCTTCTCCATACGGATATGTAGGCTCATTCTTTACTTTCTTTTCCCGTTTCTGCGGCTTTATGCCGTATTCCTTTATGATTTCATGTAATGTGTATCTTACGTCATTAAAACGCATGATACGGACAGTTTCGCCGTTCTTGCCGTTGACACTGTATGGGACGCGTAAGATACGCGCCGCGTCAAGTGCCTGTGGGTCTGCATTAAATTCTTTGCATTGCTCAAAAAGATATTTTTCTACATTCGTCCAACGCGGCAATGCGTTCCTGTCCTCACTGATTTTCCATATCAGATAAAGCCCGCGCCCGCTGTTAATGACGAAAGTAGGAACAGGTATTTTGCTTCCAAAATAGTCATTTTCCAATGCGAAAAGTACCTGTTCCTGCGTCATGCCTATTTTGTAACAGTCAAGGTCTAAATATAAGGCATTAAGACGCTTTAAATTTTCGACTTTACGCCCGCTCTGTGCGTCTCCGTCCTTACGTTTTGTCAAAAACGTGTTCATGGACGTATAGACATTGGTTATGCCGTAATAGCTGTTACGGTTGATTATGCGGTCTGAAAAAGCAAATGTTTCATAGTATGCGCCCTTACGCTCCTGCGGTATGACGCTTCGGGTAATAAAGCCCTTAACGTCGCCGTACATATAGTTTAGATAATCTTTATGTGATATAAAATCTTCTGCCGCCTTATAAGCAGAAGTGCCAAAAGTCCCTAACATGGGCTTTACCCCCTTTCTTTTAGAATAAAAAAGCCGCTTACTGTAAGCTGTGAAGCTACAATAAGCGGCTGATAAATCATTTTAAATCTGATAATTTATCTGATAATATATGCTTTGTACTTGCGTTGTCAAGGTGTTTTTCATTCTACACCGTTGACAATCGTGTGTCTGCAAGCTATAATTAGAACATACATTAAGGCACGTTGTACGGGTGTTGTCCTGTCAAAAACAAAAGCCGTGTAACGTGTAACCGCTTAATTGACGGTTTTGTGTTCTGTGGTGGTTCACTAAACCGTCGGCAATTCAAATAACCTTACGCGAATGTGGTGTTTGCGGGAAAGGTAAGAAATTGTATATGACTAGAGAATGAAAAACGCTTCGGTAAACGGGGCGTTTTTCATTTTTCCCGTTTTTTGAATTGCATAAAACAATTATATACAGACTTATAGTAAAAGTCAAGACGCATTAACATAATTTTACCAAATAATTTTTACCACGTTCCCGCGGTAAAGTAAAAGGCACTTGCAATTTCTCGCAAGTGCCTTTGTGTAAAGAGAAAGTACCTTACTGAAAGTAAGTATTTTCTATGGTTGTATTATAGCATAATGTGTAGTGTTTGTCAAGTTTCGTTTGCTTCACTGACGCGCTTTTCAAACACGCCCGCCACTTCATCATATTCCATATCAGACGGGATAGTTGAAACTTCGCACCCCTCAATACCGCCCTGTACGGTTAGTTCAAGGCGCATAAGATGAATATGTATATTCTCGCCGTCCGCATTGTCTGATACAGGGATAAGGGCAATATACTTGCGGTTATTATGGTCGAACACATCAACGATTTTCCAGTCCTCAAACTGCCCGTTCCCGTTTTTGAAAGAAAGTGTCGGTAAGTCGTCAATGCTTGCTTCGTCCGCTTCATCAGTCGCCACAACGGAAAGCTGTTCAAAGGCTTCTTTTGCCGTCTGTAATTCGGCTTCCGTAGTGATACTCTCAATCATATAATCTTCTTCCATATCCTCATTCTGATACGGCGTTACGCGCACAAGTTCAATGCTTGCGCCGTCCTGCGCGGTTTCGTCCTCATTAAGCGGCAAAAGTGCGGCATAATCACGCCCGTTTTCTGCCTTAAAAATGGATAAAAGTTCTCTCTTGCCCGTCGTTCCGTCCTCATATTGCATTGTAAGAATAATATTCTTGTTTTCTTCCATTGTGAAACTCCTTTCTTCCTCACGGTGATTAGTCCGTCACCTTTTTCTCTAATTCTTTGATTATATTAACTACCATTTATTATAGCATAATGTCACTATATTGTCAAGTGTGTTGCTTAAACAATACGCCGCTTTTCATGTATTTTCAGTATGTAATATTCCGTGTTTGGAACAGCACCCCATTTTTCTTTTCCCGCCCCTATGTCAAGAGTACAAACTACTTCCAGTGTCGGGGACGTAGCGGCGTAACCGTTCCGTAAACGTATTGTGTGGCGGTCTATTCCACTGGGAATATGGGAATACGGGTACATTTCAAAGATATTCTTAAAACGGCTCATGTAATAAGGTGTTATATTCCTGTATTCTTCGGGCTTTTCGCCGCTTTCTATCATCTTGAAATACTTTCCCTTTATCGGTAAAGTTAGCATGATAAAATCACTCCTTTCAGCAATAACAGCGCACCTATATGTAATGGATAAAACCAGTAGAAAAAGCGACGTGGTAAAGACAGTTTTTCATCATATCGCTTGGCTATCATCAATACAGGAAATGCAACAATAGAAAATGCTTGTATCTGACTGCCGCCTGTAAGAACGTACAGGGCATACAGGGCGGTCATTCCGACAAAAGCATACTGCGGTTTCTCTGCCCGATACATAAATAAGTAAAATACGCATGGATAAAGCACACCGTAAAGTCCATAGTTCATTGGCACGGCAAGGGCTGTAAGAAATATCAATGCACACATACAGCCTAGTGCAAGCGGCTTTTTCTCGGTTATCAATGCTTTCATAAAGCATACAGACAGCAACCATGTAAAGCCGATATTAAGGGCAAATTCGCCCTCAATCCAAAGGGAAAGAACCGTAAACGGTACTTGGGAAACAGCGGCAAAAAGGAATAGGTTGCGGGCATATCGCCCCGTCGTACCTTTCTGCTCCGAAAAATAGAACCCTCTCGCAATGCAATAGGCAAACAGCGGCATTGACACACGCCCTATTATTCGCAATAAATAATTTTCGGGAAAAAATATCATTCCGATATGGTCTATCAGCATGAACAGGGCGGCTAGTATTTTAATCACTCTCACACGCTCCTTTCTTAATCTTCGGGATTATATTCGCGCCTGTGAAAATGCCCGTTACTATCATAATAGCCCTGTCCGTTCTGTACCTCTGTTGCATAAAAATCATAATCAGCATGGCTACCACAACCGATAATATTACCGTTATCGTCACGCTCTATAATATCAGCGTTCAATATTTTCCTTACAGCTTTCAATTTATCGCTTATTTTTCCGTAACGCTCAATGTCCTCATTGACCTCTGCTCTTATCAAAGCACATTCTAAATCAGTTTCATAATCTTTTAACGCTCCTTTAGGCGTTTTATTTATATCCATATCTACTCCTTTCATAATCACCGTGAGTAAATTTCAGTTTATGTATCTTGGTTTTCAATTTCAGCACATACTTCATTCGACATTTCTATAATTTCAGCCACCGTAAAAGACTTATTATCATCATATTTATTGATTTTTCTCAATAACATATCTATTCCTTGTATCATCAATCTTTGTTCATCAGTCATTTTATCCACCTCAACAAACCCTAATTTTCAACCTCAATAAAATTAACCGAAAAATCAACTTGTGGTTCGGACAATAATTCTGCCCCACATTCATCACAAATACATAATTCGTGATAACCAATTCCGACAATATCCTCATTTCCATTTACAGGATATAAAGTTTTGTTTGTGCATTTCGGACAGACAAACACTTTGTCATGTATATTATTCATATTTTGCTCCTTTTGGTTATAATTTCAAATTTTTAAGTTTCTGCGGCAAAAATCGACTTCGTTAATGGCTCTGTAAGACATTTTTAGATACTTGCTTGATATTTTAATCGTCGCAAATACAAAACTCCTTTAACAGCCGTTAAGACGCATATAACAGCATACAGCATATACAAGGCGGTTTTCCCGCCCTGTATAACAGTTTTTTTACGCCGCTGTCTTGGTAAACAGTTCTCCCGCCCAATTTTCCATATCGTAACGGGTATCAAGCGTGAAGTCCTGTGCTAACTCTGTAACGCCATTGATAAAGCCCCACTTGGTAGGTTCATAAGTCCCGCCGTCTCCGACAAGCATTTGTAATTTTTCCATGCTCTTTTCAGACAGTTTCATTTCTCTACGGGCTTTTTCAAGATACATCTGCATTTCATAATCTTTTAAGCGTCTGCCGTTGTTCTCTTTTACAAGAGTAACCGCCATATCTGCAAGTCTGTCTATATCCATAAATGCCCTGTTAAATACAGCAATCTTACTGTCTGTCATTTTTTCTCCGATATGGTTCTGACGGAACAGTGTACCGCCCATAGAGGAAATTGCCATGCCGTTTTTACATACTGAACGATAGATAAAGAATTTCAAAGACAGGCTTCCCGCTCCCACACTGTTAGAAGAAAGGATAACACCTGCGTAAAGCGGTGAACCCGTCCCGTCACTTACTGGCAACGGCTGATAATCTACAAAGCGTATATGCAATTTTTCCTGTGACATATAAACCTGTGTCGGTATAAAACGCTTGGTATCCATTGTGTAATTTAATGCCCGCAATACTCTGAAATTGTCAAAAGGCGAATAACTGTCTGATAACACCGCCCTTGCCACGCCGTCACTCTCGCGCACAAGCATATTTCCTGTATGCTCATTTTCCCATGCTCGGAAGTTCTCAACGGCAAGGTTTGATTTTCCTGCCGCAAAGCATTTCTTGATATATTTTGCGGGTACTCCCATACGGGTACAAAGCTGTGAAAAAGCGTTGTCCGTAATATCCATTGTCTTTGTGCCGCCGTGTACAGGATTGATAACCAACTGCAAGTCGTTATTGACCGCAAAATTTGTCTTTACCTCATTGTTTACAATGTGGTTTACCCATTTCTTATCCATGTCGCGGCTCTGCTCCATAAGAGATTTCAGCGTTACTTCTTCCTGTACGCTTCTTGTATGAATAAGTGTTTCAACTTCACTATTGATAATTGCCATGATTAAACGCTCCTTTCGGTCTGTGCTTTTCTATATTTACATTATAGCAAAATGTACATATATTGTCAAGTGTGAAATGTAAAAAAATAAAAAGGGAAATAATCACGGTGATTACATTCCCCTTTTACCGTTATAAAAGCGCATAACAGGCGGCGCGTATATTTGCAAAAACCGCGTCGAAAATTTCTATTTCTGCCCTTATCAAGCGTTTTCTTATTGTCGTCACTTCATAGCGGACAAAAGTGTTAAGAAAATCGCCTATCGTTGCGATTTCCTGCTCATAACAACGCACAATCAGCGGGTCAAAGCCTTTTCCCGTCGGAAAAACCTTTTCTATCGGCTTCTCGCAAACTGGCTTGATAAACCCCATGACAGCAGTATAAGTCCAGTACAATTCAATCTGCCGCGCATAACGCTGTCCCACCCTGCCATAGACAACAGGCATATTTTTCGGCATATTAAATTTCGTTGCAATTACCGCCTGTTTCTCGCCGTCCATGTAGTAACTCAATGGGCTTTCTTCGTTTGGCTCACGCAAAAGGCTTTCGGGGAATTTCGCACCGCGAACTCCCCTTAACACAACACCGTTACCCTCTTTTTTCGTTCTCCGTCCCTCGATAAAATCAAAAGTAGCGTCTATCATCTGCTTTGTCACTTCAATTTCCATGCGCTTATTCTCCCTCTATATACTGCGCGTTCAACGCTCTTTTTCCCTCAACTTCACCCGTGGTGTAAGCGTCATAATCATTCATGCTAATGCTGTGGTCTACCGCTTTGAAGTTTTCGGAATACTTATCAAAACTCTCTATAACCGCTTGCGGCGTGACAAGCATAAGGGCGGTACAGTTTTTCTGCAACTCGGAACGTACCCCCGCACAAAAGCCGCTACAAAAACTGTTATACAAACCCTGTGTTTGCCATTCGCCGCTATCCCTGCGGGCTTTTACATATTTTGTTGCAAGGCTGTTTCCTACTTTGAACAGATACATAAATACCCTGCGGGCTATCAGTACGTCACTCTGATAGCCGTAAAATACTATCATTTCCGCACCGTGATAATAGCACTTGCAACAATAACTGTCTGCCACGGCATTTGCAAGGGTATATTTCCATTTGTTACCCGTTCCAACGTCCGCAATAACCTGTTCAATCTTTTCTTTCTTTTCTTCTCCCGTAATGTCCGCAATTTCAAGATTGTATTTTGCAAGTAGTTTCTGTGCCTGCATACTTGCGGCAATCGCTTCCGCTTCACTTGGGTTACGGCTTTGGTCTGCAAGTGCAAGTAATTTCTGCACCTTGCGGATAACTTCTTCTATTTTGCTTTGGTCTGCCGTGGTTTCTTTTACGCTCTGTATCTCTATTTCATTCAAGGAAAAGTTAAATGACACGCAATTTTCTTTTACGCGGCAATATTTATAACTGTAAAAGCCGTTTTTTGCGGCTTTCAGTTTCTTTCCTGTTCTTGCAAAATCATACCATAAATTAACACTTACCCCGCTAGGCTCATTTATGCCGCCGATAAAATAAACATTGTTAAGTCCAAAACCTTTTGCTTTATCTATCCCCTCAATTCTAAAATCGCCCCTGCGATACTTAATACCCTGTTCTGCGGCAAGGTCAATTACAATATCTATTGCCGCATACGCATATTCCTTTAGTGTCATAATAAAACCTCGCTTCCGTTCTTTGTTTATATGTATATTATAGCATAATGTACATATAATGTCAAGTGTTATATCTGCTCAATATCATATAATTTCCGATAATCAACAACAACTTCCGCTTCCCCTCTGCCCGCAAGATAACAGATAGTGTCCTCTTTTCGGATATGAGCGCGGAACGTCACGCCCCCGTCTTGGGAATAACGCCCTGCAAACCACCTCGCCTTACTTTTTGAAAGCGTCCAACTCATTCCTTTTACCGCTTTTTCTGTACGGCAACCACGATATATAGTCAATACGTCGGGAAAGCTGTTGTATTTCCGCAATTCGCTCTCGTTCATAAGAACTTCTTTATCAGCCGCCTTTATCCAACTTAAAATAGTGACTTTCCGCACATTCGCGTCAACGCTCAAATTTTCAATAAGCGTCCAGTGTGCCGCCAAAAGATTGCCGCACTCCTTTTTCGTAATGATTTTTTCTTTCATCAGAAAAGAAAGATACGTCACGCGGTAAGGCTTACAGATAAGTGTAAGCAATTCCTTAATACTTTTGCAAGGCTCTATTATCTTCTTGGCATAAGTATAAAGAAATTCATTGTATTTTTCGGTATTTTCAAGGGCATTAAACATTGTCTTACTGTCATAGTCATACAGGAACGCACTTTCAAAATATGGGTGCTTAACCACAATAGGACTGTATTCAGTAGTCGCTATTGGGATATGCAAAAATGTAATTGATAAAGATTTTGCCCGTTTTAACTGTTCTTCCTTATTCATTGTTCATGCTCCTTTGATTTGATATATACATTGTAGCATAATGTACATATATTGTCAAGTGTTTTATAAGAAAAATATACTCACGGTGATTACATTCAGATAGTCGGAAAAGCGGCTATCAGCGGCAAAAGGAAAAATGCTTCTGTCCTCTGCCCTGCGCTCGGTGCGCAAGGCTCTTATTCGCCTTATTTCCCCTTTTACTGCTTTATATGATAATTTCCCCGATACGCAAGAAAAAAGCGTCCTAACAGTCGTTAAGACGCTCTGAAAAGCATTATGTTCTTACAATGTATTCGTTGCCCTCATTGCCGCCTTTAAGGGCAAGGTCAACGCTTGCATATTCCCTGTATGTTTCATCAATCTGTCTGCTATATTCTTCAAAGGATAGCGGCTTTTCTGCGGCTTTCTTCGCCCATTCCTGCCACTGTACGGAAAAATCGTGTCCCAACCCGATAAGCCGCACTCGGCAAAGTTCCCCTGTTCCTGTGTCTATAAGCAATACAGTTAAAGCCAGTCCTTGCCCGTCCTCAATATCGGGGAAAGTCGTATTTTTCCCGAGATTACGGTACAGGGCGGGCGAAAACGGGCAATCAGCCCACGGCATATCTCCAAACATGAAAGTAAAGTAGCATACGTCCCCGATAACCGTATAACGCACCGTCAATTTCTTCTGCGGTGCAAACTGTTCTTTTTCTTCTGCGCTTATACCGTTAAGCATGGCACAAAGGGTAAAGCCCGCGTCGCCCCATTCAAGGCGAAAGCCGTCCTGTTTCGTCTGCCATTCGGGGTAAATCTTCCCAACGGTCAACAGGGTTTCCTGTGGGTTATTTTCCATAAATTCTTGCATACTCCTTTCTCAATTTCATCTGTGTTGCCCCGTCAAGAATTTTATTTACAGCGGCTACGTCGTCCTCGTCCACGTCCCTTAATTCATAGTCCCATATTTCCTTTTCAAACGGGTTTTCGTACTGATAGCGGCAGAATACAACCGTCCCGACAATCGCCTGTACTGGATAATATGGGTTTGTGGTTTCCAAAAAGAAATTAAGCGGCAACTGCTTCGCAAGTCCGTCCTCGTCTACCACCATAGCAAGTTCATTTACTTTGATATGGACATACTCATTTGTGATTTTATCATCACTTATCAGCTTTCCAACCTCATTACGGTATTTAAAATCAACTTCTGTGATTTCGGCGGGTTTCCCCGCCTGTTTTACAATCACTTTCATGTTTTCAGCACTTCCTTTCTTTCATCATCTTCTCGTATTCGCTCTTGTAAACGCAATCGTTCTCGTTTACGTCAAGGTCTTTGCCGTCCTTGCCGTGGCAAGTATAAACAGGTTCGCCGTAAACCTGTCTGTGCCACGAATTAGTACCGACGGGCTGACCGTCAAGATTATCCATGATAGCAAGGACTTCTTCGTTGATACCGTCCGCTCTGCCCTCTTTCTTTAAACGCTCAATCATCTTCTCTTTTGAGAAAACCATTTCCACACCGTCTACCATTGTTCAACACTCCTTTTCAATTATTCTATTACGTCACTTGGCAAGGAATTAGCCGCCCGTTCACGGTAAATTTCGCTTACCTCATTTTCGATTGTTTCCAGTTCCTTGTCATTGCTACATATCCAAATAACAAGTGCTACATCATGGGCGGTTGCTCCATGCTCTGCCATATCAAACATTTTACTGTACTGCTCGGACGAACCGCAAGTAAAATAGCCCTTTTGATTGCATAATCTGTATAACTTTTCATACATAATTCAGAACCTCACTTTCATAAAATATGTACTTTTCTTTACTCTCTTATTATAGCAAACTGTACATATATTGTCAAGTGTTATTTATTTCTTTTTCTTCGTTTTCAAATTCTTCCAAAAGTGCCAGTATCATATTTTTAACAAGGCAACCGTCATATTTTCTGCTTATAACATTAGCTTCATTGACTATCTTCTCCCATTCTTCATCAGTTCTTTTCCTCTTGTCGGTAATGCGATTGTGCAAATAAAAAGAATTGTATATTTCAGAAAAGGCAGACTTGATTTCCTCATGCGTCATAGTTTTTTTCATAGATACCACCACTAAAACCTTTCCCCCGTCTAGCCGCTAGGACAGCTTTTGTAATCAGCCAAATAAAGGCGTATTAAAATTATGTCTTTCCATAAAATCGTCACACTCTTTCTGATTAGGGCATTTTTCACACTCGCTTACTTCGGGTGTTCCATAGTTGGTTATGCACCACTCTCTTAATTCATCATCACTCATTTTTGAAAACCTCACTTTCATATACAGTATGTACTTTTCTTTACTCTCTTATTGTAGCATAATGTACATATAATGTCAAGTGTTTTTCAAAAGAATGTACTCACCGTGATAACAAAATCAGCACAAAATAAAGCGTCCTAACAACCGTTAAGACGCTTTATATAAACTATCCGATTGAAATATTATGCAACTCTGACTAAGCCGCCGATACTGCTCTTAATGCCGATTGAACCGTATTCGCTACAAGTGCTATCCGTAGCATTTTTCACATATACAAGCGGATAACCCTCTTTTAAATCTTCGTTGTCATACTGCCACTCGTCGGCATGGGGTGAAACATATAAGAAACTGTAACATAAGCCAAACTCCATATTATTCTTGATAACATGATATACAATATTACCAGTCTCCTTTTCCCAGTCACGCACCATTTTGTTTTCTTCCTCATTAAGCCAATACAACAAGCCGCCGTTTTCGGAAAGATTGATTTTTCCAGTTTCCTTAAACTCCTTAATCACATTCTCATGTAATTTCAAGTTCTTCATTCTCAATAATGCTTCAACTACCTGTGCCTGTGCAATTTCACTTGTCTGCTGTTCCAAATAACTCATTTTGAAAACCTCACTTTCATAAAATATGTATTTCTCTTTACTCTTATATTATAGCAATTTGTACATATATTGTCAAGTGTTTTCATAAAATCATAACCACAAAAAACAGTACAAACAATTACTGTCTGTACTGTTTACGCTTTTTATAAACTGTATTTTGCTATGTCTTTTTCAACCATAACCTTTAATTTCTTTCCAGTTTCTTTTTCAATCCGTTCTTTAATTCTTCCAATAGCGGGTAATAATGCCGCGTTCCCACTTTCCGCATATTCTTTTGAATAGGCATTAAGTGTATTTAATAATGTCTTAACCATAAATTTCCGTCCTTTCTGTTTTTATTGCCAAATTTCCAATACATCAAGCGCGTCATTAAATGGTTTATCTTCAACTTTCCACACTTCTAATTCAGACAATTCACTTTCAGAATATCCATGTTTCAAGTACGCTTTAATAATTTTTTCTTTAGCTTCTTCTTCATTATCAGCAATAACAATTCCCTTTCCACCACTGTAATAATCCGTATTATACCGTACAGCTTTCCAGTTTCTACTAATTCTTTCAACATATCAAAAGCCTCACTTTCATGTTAATCTTCCTTTAATACCCAAAGTAACACTTCTTTTTTTGCATACAACATATCAAACCGTGTACTGTAATTACATTTTTCTGCGCCAACTTCATCACATTCATTTTTCAGAATTTCAATATCGTTTTCAACTCCTTGTAACGCTCTTACAATTTCATTCTTTTTTCTTATCCCTCTAGCCATATAAAAAACCTCACTTTCATAAAATATGTACTTTTCTTTACTCTCTTATTATAGCAAAGTGTACATATATTGTCAAGTGTTTTTTGTAATTTTCAAGCATAAAATAATCACCGTGATAATGAGAAAACTGCCGCAACTGTGCCGCATAAGCAAAGACTTGTCAAGTTGAAAAGGAAGATTTTTTG
>ULSJ01026478.1_pt1 | contig 12288 bp, 8 predicted proteins | sample 1956291 | NCBI WGS metagenome assembly ULSJ01 (sample SAMEA4835705, study PRJEB28245) | human gut metagenome | biome: gut microbiome; material: fecal sample | place: Denmark | collected 2008 | reverse complement strand
GGGGGGGAGCCATACGGGAAGTCCCTGGAATTGTGTGATGTCGGAAAAGGCAGTGAGCTTTTCGCGGGTGCGTTCATTGATGGAATCATCGGCTACGCCGTCGATAATATTCTCGATACGTGTCTTTGTCTTTGTATCGATATTTTCGGCACTCCAATATTTCCCACGGCGGAGCAGCGGAAGCAACCGCTTGATGGCTTTGCGGGAATAGGCTCCGTAGTCTTTTTTAAAGGAGGCGGTGGAGAGGAATGCCTCGACAAATTCGTCTTCCGGCAGATGGTTTTTTCGGGCGTATGTGGTAAGAGCTTTTTGGGATTCGTCCTTTGCTTCTACTGAATACAAAATGTGCCATAGTTCCATTGTCCGTTTTTGTGTCAGCAAGGCCTTGTCGAGTCCGGCTTTATTCCATCGGGAAAGTAGCAGATATCGGGTTTCGTTGCAGGGATATTTCTTGTCTTCCACATAGTTCCAGCGATATTCTGCCTGTCTTTTCTTGTTAATGCCAACGGCTGCAAGCAATGTTTTCTGATCAATTTCCTTCCGGTCGTTCAGTATGTCGAAAAGGTTTGCCCACGCATCGTTGTCGGGAAGAAATTCTCCGGTCACATCTGCATCGACAGTGAGTTTACCGTCCACTTCTTTCGTGCGTTGCAGGATGCGGAGGTTGGACAGGAATTGCCACAGACGGAATTCCTGATAAAGCGGATTGGATTTAGCGATGCATTTAATAGGTACGGTCAGCGTTTTGCCGTCTTTTACGAATGAATAGGATTCAAATTCGCAGTTGGCTATCAGCGATTTTTTCGATTTCAAAGGCCGCTGATAGAACAGAATATTGTCGATGAAGAGATATTTCAGATCTTTACCGCCGATATTCTTGCGGAATGCCTCGTTGGATGGGTAGAGCAGTTTTAGGCATTCATCATAAATGATGCTGTCGTTGAGCTGGGGATGGAAGCGACTTTGGGTTTCAAGAATTCGTCGCAGCTCTTCCTTATAGAATTTCCGTTCAATGGTGCTAATGAGACTTCCGTTGATCTTTTGTTTCGGATTTTGGAGTAAGGTGTCGTAGATGTATTCACCAACGGCTTTGCCGGAAACCGAAATTTCGTTTTCCGTCTTTTTCTTCTTCAATTCCCAGTCGTCTTCTTTCGGAGCTCGAAATGAACGTTTTACATTGCCTTCCTTGTCCAGTTTTGGCGTACCGTCGGGATTAAGGTCGGTTGTGACAATGAAATCGCGCACTTTGCCTTCCCAGTCAAGAGGCTGTGCACTTTGGCGGCGATAAATCCAACCGTTTTCCAAATGGATGTTATACCAGGGATTCCCTTTCGATTTTTCGTCGGATTTCTCGACTTTGACAACTTTCAGGCTATAAAATTCTTCCAGTTTGTCGGTCTTTTCTTCTGTCTCTCCGCGTAATTCGTAATAACCACGCTTTTGGTTAAAATGAAGCAGAAGCCATGCCAGTTCCGTGGAACGGATTTTTTCGGTCAGTGCTTTCTTGCGCAAAAAATAGAGCGTCCAGTCGTAAGGAATCTTTTTCCCATCTTCAACTAATGACGGTTGCATGCGCGCGAAATCGGCCAACATTTCACGGAAGGCTTCTTTGAAGAAGAACTCATATCGTCCGTCGGCTGTTGGTAGCCAAGCTATTTTCGGCTCTTTGTCTTGTATAAACTTGGCACCGTTGTTGGAAAAATCAATACCCTGCTCGAAATGTTCCGGCAACCATTGCAGATGATGGAGCACTTTCAGCAATCGTTCGCGTCGGAGCAGATGGCGTTCACGCAGGCGTCGTATGCCTCTGAATGTGGTGCGTTCTTTGGTTTGTGACTGTGGATTTCCTTTTTCGAAATCACCTAATTTTGCAGCGTCCATTGGAATAATGCGACTTCCGGCACTTTCTATGGCTTTAGAATTGTCGGTTTCGAGTATTGTTGCCCAACCAATGCTGTTGGGGCCGAGGTCAAGGCCTAAAATTCTTTTGGTATTCATATATTGTGGTATTATATTCCCTTTTTAAAGCTATCAGAATTTAAAGATAGTAAAATAAATTTGGCCAAGCGCTATTGTTTTTGAAAAAAATTGTGCTTAAATTTGTAACACTAATTTGTAGTAAATCACAATAAGGATTATTCCGTTGTGAAACATTTACGGGCGGGGCAACTCGCCCTGATTTTTTATATGGATACAAAAAAAATATCCCGCAGGCGGCGGGTTTTGTTGTCTATTGTGAGTTTTTCAAGTTTGAAATTTTAGTTGATGTGGAAGTCGTTGGTTTGGGTGTTGGGACTTTTATGTGTGTGATATTGCTTTTGGAAAGTTTTTGAAATTTAATTGCATAAAAGTTTGATTATTAGAAATATTTTGCATATTTTTGAATAAAATAGAATGTGTTTACTACTGACGAGTGCGAAACTACATTTTGTTTGTCACCATGTTGCTAATATCTAAAAAAGGAGTGTGCTGATTAAAAGTTGTCCCTGCACTTTGTAAATTATAATTAAGATTCTTAGGGGGCGGAATCTTGCTCTAAAATTATTATCATGAAAAAACTGTTATTAACTGTGGTTTTAGGACTCTTTGCGATTACCGGTTTTTCTCGGGCGAAGTATGATGTGCATGCAGGTCTGTCGATGGCAAACATTACAAACAGTGAGGCCAGTATGAAGGCAGGCTTTTCGGTAGGTTTGGGTATTGACTGTCCGATTAACAATTTGTGGGCATTCCAGACCGGTTTGAATTTTACGAGTAAAGGCTGTCGGGAATCCGAACAGGGCGTAGTTGCAAAGATTAATCCAATCTATTTGGATATACCTTTGCTTGCTGCCGTAAAGTTGCCGATCAAAAATGACAATGTATTTGTTATTAATGCGGGTCCGTATGTCGGACTGGGTTTAGGCGGCAAGATGTCATTGTCGGGTGGCGGTGCTGAAATCAGCAGCAGTCTGTTTAAGAAAGTAGATGGTGAGAGCGAGGCCATGATGAACCGTTGTTCTGCCGGCCTTCAGGTTGGTATCGGTATGGAACTGAAGGACAAATATTTGGTAAATCTTTCAAGCCAATCTGGATTTACAAATATGATAAAGAAAGATTTTGCGGTAGATAATAATAAGAATATTGCTTTGATGATAACGGTCGGCTATCGGTTCTGATTCCGATAAATTTTAGTGCATAAAGCGGTTGGACTCAATCAAATGGGTTCAACCGCTTATTTTTTACGAGCTTTTGCATGACCGCAAAAAATATCCCGCTGGCGGCGGGATAATATGCGTTCTTAGAACTTGAAATTGATGTCGATGCCGGTGATGTAAATGGCGGCTAAAAGATTGCTGATTTGCCAAGACATCCATCACAGTTATATGAGTCATTAAGCTATTTTTTGATTTTTATTGTTGCCTATTTCCTGTACAAATATAAAAGTCAGCTGTTAAAAATCGGGAGCTATTTCTATTTCGGCCTAAGTATTTCTTCTATATTTCTCATGCGTTTTCTTTTGGAATTTACGAAAGAAAATCAGGTAAGTTTTGAAGATTCTTTATCTTTTAATATGGGACAATTATTAAGCATCCCGTTTATTTTAGTGGGTGTTATATTGGTGATAAAGAATGTCGTAAATGTTCGTAGAAAGGTGGGCACATAGTAATTTCTTAATGAAAAAATTGATTACTACAGATAATATAAGTTGCAGCCTTTGTTTTCGTGTATTTATAGCCCATTGATAATTAATGGTATAATGTAATTAATGGACTTATTTTAATATTTTATCCCATAGTATTATTTTATTTCAGCCCAAATTGATATATTTGCCATGTAAAATGTTTTTCATATGGCTACAATAGAAGAATTGAGATTGCTTAGAGAACGTGAAGACCATGTAGAGTTCAAAGAGGCAAAACATAATTATCCCTTTGCTGGTGGACAAAAAACGAATCCGGTAGATCGTAGACATTGTGTATTGGGATATGTGGTAGCTTTAGCAAATGAAAGAGGTGGTCGTTTGGTTCTTGGTATGGCAGATGCTTATCCACATACGGTGGTAGGTAGTGATTTTGCGGAGGGAAACATTGGTGCCTTGGAGGATGAAATCTATACACGTTTACGTATACGTGTGCATGCGGAAGAATTGTTTGATGAGTCTGGGAAAAAGAAATTGAGGGTATTGGTGTTGAATATTCCCAGCCGTCCTTTGGGAAAGGCTTTAAGATTTGAGGGTGTACCTTTAATGCGTGTGGGAGATAGCCTGCGCGAAATGGATGATGCTGAGTATTTTTCTATTCTTCAGGAACAGGACCCGGATTTTTCTGCCCGCATTTGTCCTGGCTTGATGATTGACGATTTGGACGATGGTGCGATTGAGGAACTGAGAAGACTGATGCGTGTGAATCGAAGGCATTTGGCAGCCGGAGATATGCCGCTAAATCAGTTGCTTTCAGACTTGAATCTTTCCTCTGCTGATGGTATTACGTATGCTGCTCTTATTTTATTGGGAAAAAGTGGGGCTATTGCTCGCTACTTGCCACAGCAGAATGTTGTTGTTGAATATAGAAATAATCCTGAAGAAATAAGATATTCGGCCAGAAAGGAATTTCGTGAGCCGTTGCTCTTAGGTATAAAGCATATATGGGAATATATTAATCAACCAGCCAGTAATCCTCTACTGCATATAATGAACTTGCCGGAAATCATTGATGTACCTTCCTTTAATGAAGAAACTATAAGAGAAGCAGTACTGAATGCCTGCATTCACAGAAGTTTGCAGATGGGAGGTGATATATTGATAAGGCAATCACCAGAGCAGATAGAAATAACTAATCCGGGGGGCTTTCCTTATGGTGTAAATCTTGGTAATTTACTTACGGTAAATAGTTCCCCAAGAAGCAGACTAATGGCTGAAGTTATTGAGAAGACAGGACTGATAGAACGAAGCGGACAGGGTATAGATATTATGTATGCAAATTGTATTGGAGAAGGAAGAAATATTCCTGACTTTTCGCGTTCAGATGATTATCAAGTGAGTTTAGTTATTCGTTCGGAAATTATAGACGAATTCTTCTTTTTATTTGTCCGTAGCTTAAAGGAAAGAAATGGTCAACTTGATGCTTTTACCTTAGTAAATCTGTATGATATACGTAGGCATCATATAGATCATCTTTATGATGAAAAATTGCCAATAATGTTGGAAAAGGGTTATATTTTGCAACATCCATATTATAAATATGTCTTAGGAGAAGATTATTTTACAGCCATGCACCCTGTAAAGATAGGTATATGTGGATCCCATCAGCTGCTTAGGGTCTATTATGCCATTGAGGAAAAGGGTAATCATGCTTCAATTTCTGATATTGTATTGAGAACAGAAGGTATTCTTACCCAAAAGCAGACACGGACATTGGTAGAGAAGTTGGTTGGTTGTGGATTCCTTTCTGTTTCAGGTAATGGTAGAAGTACAAGATATTCATTAAAGAAATAAATGTACTTCAAAATAAGATGGCATATGAAAAAGATAGATTAAATTCTCTTCATATGCCTGTTCATTTGTACAATTTGAAACATTAAAATATCCCGCTGCCGGCGGGATGATATGCGCTCTTAGAACTTGAAATTGATGTCGATGCCGGTGATGTTGTAGGCTTTGTCGGGCTGCTTTTGATAGAGATAGTAGAGATCGGTGGTGACGTTTTTGGCTATTTTCAGCTCCATTCCGGCACGGTAGCGCATGCGGGTTATCCTGAAGTTGTCGCCGCGGTGCAGGTTGTTGTACATTTCGATGGAGGCGTAGGGTTTCAGCCAGTCGTTGACTTTGTATTTTGCCTGTGCACGTGTGCGGAGGCGGAATTCGTTGTGGTCGCTGATGGTGTGCTGGAAGCGTTCGCGCAGCGAGAGGTCGAAGCGGCCAACGGTCCACGATTCGTTGAGCGAGAGGCTGTAGCGGTGGCGTCTTTTCCAGTGGTCAGTCTTGTGCTTCAAGTGAAATTCGTAGCCGACACCTGCTTTCAGAAAAGGCAGCAGCTTATAGTTGGTTTCCGCCTTGAATGCCCATACATCAGTGGCCGACGCATTGTTTTTCGTTCTGTATTCCAATCCGCCTTTGATGTCGAGTTTGTCAGTAGCATTGTAGGACACGTTCCAGTTCATCCAGGTTCTGAAGTCCGTGTCGTCCGCTTGGGCGTTGAACATAAATAGGTTAAGAACAAGCGTAGCCAATAGAATTATTTTTTTCATTTCCTTCCGTATAAGATAGATTCTTTAAATTTTCCGATGCAAAGAACGGAAGGAATTCTGAAAAGATTCTGAAAAAAGAAGATATTGGCGTTTTTGTCTGTCTTTAGTGCAGGCGGGGCGATTTGTCGTGGAATCGGAAACCGATGCCCAGCATCAGGTGGTTGGGATCTTTGAAGCGTTGCAGGCTGTAGCCGATGTTGAGGTAGACGAGCCGCGACACGGCCACTTTCAGCGTGAGCGTCTGGTAGAGTCCGCGCTGGTCGTCGGTTCCGGCGAGGAAGTTGTAGCCCACACCTGCATTGATGGCAAAAAACGGCATGACGTATTCCGCTCGGACGGATGTACCCAATGCCCATTGTCGGCAGGGTGAAGGTCTGTAAAATTCGTAGTCGCCGCAATTACCGCTCATGTCGCAAATGATGTCGGAGTCGGTATATACGCCCGCACTGGAGTCGAACACACCGTCGAGCGAAAGCCCGGCACGGAAGCGATAGTGGAAATTATACATCGGGCTGAAGCTGATACCTCCCACCGGGTAGCGGTCGGGAGAAAGTACGGGATTTCCCGCTCCGTTGAACACGCCTTTCCGCCGATAGGCTCCAAACAGGGTGAGGTCGTAGGACACATGTCGTGTGAAGTCAGGGATGGCAACCGTTTCCGTCTTTTCGTCGGAAGCGTTGAAGCGGTAGACCATGCCCACGTTCAGCGCTACGGTGTTCACACCGCAGTTGGGGATGCCCGTGTTTCCGTTGGAGAAGTGGGTAAAACCTACGCCCGTAAGTAGTTGCAGGTGTGGCGCCAGTCGCCAGTTGAGGTTGAAGGCGGCGTTGATATAGGCATTGATGTTCGTACCGACCACATGGTTGAAGCGATTCGTTTTCTCATCGTAGGGTTTCCAGCCGAACGATGCGCCGAAATTCCATTCGTAGTCGAACGTCAGGCAGTCGGACAAATGCGCCATCGGTCCGCCCTGGAAGGCATAGACGGCAAAGGGAGTGCCGAGCGACTTTGGCTCGAAGAACGAGAAACAGCCCACGCCGATGCCCTGATATGTGTCGTGGTAGACGGCCGCAGCCTGGGAGTTTTCCGGCAGTTGAAACGCATATTTGGCTTGTCCAGCGATGGATTTGGCGATGCGTACGTTCTTTTCGTTGTAGCCGCGGAAAAATTCGTGAGTCTGGAATATGAATGCCGGTTGCGCCTCCAGCCGGAGCTGATGGCGGAACGGGGTATAGGCTGTGTCGGCAACCAGTCGGGGCAGGTCGGCGAGTGTAGGTTGTGCCTTTAAAGTTATTGCCAGCACCGCAAAAAGGACGGTTGCCAATATTTTGTTCAGATTCATTTCGTGTCGTATTCTTGTGCAAATGTATGTATAAACGGTCGAAACTGCACTATAAATAGACGAAAAAGCATATCATCCGGTTGTGGGTGATATGCTTTTTTATGCGAAAAACGAGAGGGCGGGGCCTATCGTTTGCAGACTTCAATTTTCAGCTTGTCGTAGGCGCGTTGAGCTTTTTTCACTGCCTCGTCGGTCGATTCGGCCGTAGCGAGGATGACGCCCATACGACGGTGTCCCACCACTTCCGGCTTGCCGAAAATGCGGAGCTGTACGCCGGGTTCGCTGAGAGCGTTCTCCAAGTTGTCGAACACCACTTTGTCGGTGTCGCCTTCCACTACGATAGCCATGGATGCCGACGGTCCGTAGAAGCGGATTCCCGGTACCGGCAGTCCGAGCAAGGCGCGTGCGTGGAGTGCAAATTCGCTGAGGTCCTGCGAAATCATTGTTACCATACCCGTGTCGTGAGGACGTGGGGAAACTTCGCTGAATATCACTTCATCGCCCTTGACAAACATTTCCACACCGAAAATGCCGTAGCCGCCCAGTGCGTCGGTTACTTTCTTGGCTATTTCCTGTGCCTTTGCCAGCGCTGACGCCGCCATAGCCTGCGGCTGCCAGGAGTAGCGGTAGTCGCCGTCCACTTGAATGTGTCCGATAGGTTCGCAGAAAGTAGTTCCCGAACAGCTGCGCACGGTGAGCAGGGTGATTTCATAGTCGAATTTCACAAATCCTTCCACAATCACACGTCCGGCTCCTGCGCGTCCGCCTTCCTGTGCGATGTGCCAAGCTTTGTCGATGTCCTGTTCCGACTTGATGACGCTTTGTCCGTGTCCCGACGAACTCATAATCGGTTTCACTACACATGGCATTCCTATTTCCTTCACTGCCTGACGGAATTCCTCTTCCGTGTTGGCAAAACGGTAGGGCGAAGTCTTTACGCCCAATTCTTCGGCTGCGAGACGGCGGATGCCTTCGCGGTTCATGGTCAGCCAGGCGGCGTGGGCCGTAGGCGTTACATGGAAGCCTTCTTTTTCCAGTTTGACGAGGGTAGGAGTGGCAATTGCCTCCACTTCCGGAATGATGTGGTCGGGCTTTTCTTCGCGAATCACCTTTTCCAGCGTTTCGGCATCGAGCATGCTGAACACATGGCTGCGGTGAGCCACCTGCATGGCCGGCGCATTGGCATATTTGTCGCATGCCACCACTTCCACACCGTAGCGTTGCAGTTCGATGGCCACTTCTTTACCCAATTCACCGCTACCCAGAAGCAGCGCCTTTTTGCCGACCGGAGTCATTACAGAACCTATTTTAGTCATATTTACAGAGTTTTTATGTTAGACGAAACAAAGTTACAAAGAATATCCCAAAACTTTCTACTGGCGGCCAAAAAGTTGGATAAGGCGGTTGAATATCGGTGATGTTTTTACTGATTTTTTTGAGGTAAGTAGAATCCGCCGGGTAATTTTTTTTGTAAATTTGCTGTACATTCAGTAGTGATAAACACATAAAAATTAGGAAACCATGCTGGAGTTAAGAAAATACCTGGAATATGATTTTGCTACGCCGATGTCTGTTTCAAACATACTAGCAGATGTAGTTCGTAAGTATAAAAATTCAACAGATGCTTTTACGGAGTACGGAGGTGAAGAATATGGTTTTTGGAAAGACCGAGATTTTCGGTTTCTTGTTGTCAAACGGAAAAAACAACGTTTTAATATTTACGTCTCTGATGCGATGTTTTTCCCGAGTGTGATTTCGGCACGAGTTGGTGAACTTCGTGATTGTTATGATATAATTGGTAAAATACCTAAAAAACTACTTAAGCGATATCCAACAATGTATAAAGTGGGGACTAGGGCTAACAATGGATTTCCGGTGTTGGATTACTGTCAAAAAACCGTAGCTTTTCGATGGACTCAAAAATGGGAGTATTCTGCATCCGCTGATTTACCTCAAGAAATACTTAACAATATTTCTGATTTTGTTTCTTTAATATGTGATTTTATGGTTGAGTGGCGGGCTTTTAAGGCTTCCCGTTTCTATGTTCTCTTGCAAGAAATGATAAAGAAAAAGAAAGAATCGATGGCGGCAACAGGTGTTTTTCTTGGATTGTTGGCTATTGCTCGTGTTTGCTTGGGGGATTTAGATGCTTGTGATGGTTTGTTCGAAGGTGATACCGATGGCTTGCTATCGGCGGGTGATTTCGGTGGTGACATTAATTTTGATGGAATTTCGGATTCGGACATTTCTAATTTTTTTAATAATGATGTTAATTCTCCATCTGATGATGCTATTTCAAATGCTTTGACGAGTTCGGTCGACGGTAACAGTCTGGGAGATATGCTGGGAGCATCGTATGAGCCGAGTTTTGGCGGAAATCTTTATAACGAAAAGGCGCTTGATGTTCTTGAAGAATTGAAGGATAACAATATACCATTGCCTGACAGTGTTAATTTATCTTCAGACCGTTCGGATTATATTGTTCAAAGCTGTCCGGATGGGGGATTTTATTCGTGTGACAAGATTCTAATTAAGAATAACATAGATACAGCTTTGGAGAACGGAACAATCACAGAACAGGTAGCGGAAAGGCTTAAGGATAAGGTGACAGGTGCTTGATTCATAATTGCAAAAACAAACGAAAAATCGGACAGAAGAACAAAAAGCAGATAATAACTCCCTCACATTTATGTCCTCATGTCGGACTTTTTTTGACAGAACAAAAAGGGGTAGATGCCTGCGCATCTGCCCCTTTTCTTTATTGTTCACCGAAGGCATTTTTTATCTTGCCAGTGAGACAACAACTTCGCCTTCGTTTTCAGTGATGTTCAATTTACCTTCGCGGCCAAGCCAGCCAAGAGCAGCGTAAACTTCTTTTTCTTTCAGCTTGGTTACTTTTCTCAATTGTTTCAAATCCATAGACTCAACTGCGTCAAGTGCTGTCCACACTTTACCAGCCCATGAGCCAATAACTTCAACGTTCATACTTACTTTAATTGATTAATATATGTTTGTTTCGGGGCCAAAGTTACTAAAAATATTTAATTCTGCTTGAGAAAATTTATTATTTTTATGTTTTATAACATAAAAATTTTCTTTATTATATGGCGGTATTATTTAAACGGTTGATTATTAGTGGCGTAGACCAAATGCTTTAGATTCATGTATTATCGTGAAAGAAGAGGTCCGTTGCAAAAAAGGGCATATTATTCCCTTCAAACTGTGTTTTTCTGCTTAATTTTGTAACAGAAAACGCGAAACGAACGATATGAACGGACTTGTAGTAAAAAATACGGGCAGCTGGTATGTGGTCAAAACCGACGACAACCGCTTGGTGAATTGCAAAATCAAAGGGAACTTTCGGTTGAAAGGCATCCGCACTACCAATCCCGTATCGGTGGGCGACAAGGTGACAATAGCCGAGAATGCCGACGGGACGGCCTATATTACGGCTATCGAACCGCGTACCAACTACATTATCCGGCGCGCTTCCAACCTGTCGAAGGAGTCGCATATCATTGCTTCCAATCTCGATCAGGCGTTTCTTGTCATTTCGCTGGTCAACCCTCTGACGGCCACTGTGTTTATCGACCGTTTTCTTGCCACTGCCGAGGCTTATCGGGTGCCGGCGGTGCTGGTCATCAACAAAATAGACCTGCTCGACGAAGAAGGCCGTGAATATTGTGATGCGTTGCGCTATCTGTATGAGTCGATAGGCTACCGTGTGGTGGAGGTATCGGCTGAAAAAGGGGTGGGTATTGACGAGCTACGTTCCATGCTGTCGGGAAAAGTGACGTTGCTTTCCGGAAATTCCGGTGTGGGCAAGTCGACGCTTATCAACCGTCTGATACCCGGAATGGAGGTCAAAACTGCCAGTGTTTCGTCGGTTCACCATACGGGCATGCACACCACCACATTCTCCGAAATGTATCCGCTGCCCGACGGCGACGGATATATCATCGACACTCCGGGGGTGAAGGGGTTCGGAACGATTGATTTCAACATCGAGGAAGTGGCACACTATTTCCCCGAAATCTTCAAAGAATCAGCCCATTGCCGCTACAACAACTGTACGCACATCCACGAGCCCGGCTGTGCTGTGAAAAAGGCGTTGGAGGAACACCGCATCAGCGAGTCGCGCTATACCAGCTATTTGAGCATTCTGGAGGATAACGCCGAAGACAAATATCGCAAGCCATTCTAAGGGCGACAACATTCAGTGAAAATCGCTATAACACATAACACTAAAATCTAATCAATATGAAATTCTTTATCGACACAGCCAATCTTGAACAGATTCGTCAGGCTCAGAACATGGGTATTCTTGACGGAGTGACAACCAATCCGAGCCTTATGGCTAAGGAAGGAGTCAAGGGAAAAGAGCAGATTTTCAACCACTATCGTCAGATTTGCAGCATTGTGGACGGACCGGTGAGCGCCGAAGTCTTTGCCACCGACTATGAGGGAATGATTCGCGAAGGCGAGGAACTGGCATTCATCGACCCGAAAATCACGGTGAAACTTCCCTGCACGAAAGACGGTATCCGCGCTGTGAAATATTTCTCGTCGAAAAACATTCCTACCAACTGTACGCTTGTCTTCTCCGTAGGTCAGGCGTTGCTGGCAGCCAAGGCGGGTGCCACTTATGTAAGCCCGTTCATCGGCCGTCTTGACGACATTTCCGAGGATGGAATAGCCATGGTGGCGCAGATTGTGAA
>ULSJ01063934.1_pt1 | contig 12329 bp, 9 predicted proteins | sample 1956291 | NCBI WGS metagenome assembly ULSJ01 (sample SAMEA4835705, study PRJEB28245) | human gut metagenome | biome: gut microbiome; material: fecal sample | place: Denmark | collected 2008 | reverse complement strand
TGCATGTCAAAGACACGCACGGCCCCACCGGTCTGGACACTATCGTGTGGAACTGAATACTTGGCGATTTTTCATCGCCTCCTTCAAAAACAGAGGGAGAAAGAGCAAAACCGCCCTTTCGGGACCCGATATGCCCTGTTCACAAGGATAGGGTATATCGGGGTTTATTTCCCCAAGCGGGCCTGCAAAATCGCGGTCAGACTCATGGATATTTTCAGGCTTGCGAGTTGCCATTTTGCGGGTCGAGTGAGGCTGCATTTTCCCTGGCCTTTAGCTTGGCTTATTCGCACCTTTTGCAGCCAAAGAAAGATGTCAAATATTTACCCCAATCGTTTGTTTGCAATGATGGATAGGCCCTTTAAATAAACATAAAAGGCATATAAGATTATTATTATTGAGCGATAAATTAGCATTATATGCAATTGGATGCTATGTTTGTGCAAAATAAATGGTATCTTTGAATTCAAAATACAGAAAAGGAATGGGAGCTAAACTGAATAGGATTAAAGTTGTGCTTGTTGAGAAGAATGTCTCGCAGAAAGAGCTTGCGGCCCAAATTGGTAAGAGTTTCAGTACGGTCAATGCTTACTGTGCCAATAGATTGCAACCCAATCTTGAGACTTTAGACCGGATAGCCCAAGTGCTTAATGTACCAATGCGAACTCTCGTTAAGGAGGACTAGTTATTTTAAACTGTGGCAAAAATTAACAATATCCCAACCCTTACTGCCTATCAGCAAAAGTTTCTTGCATGGCAACTTGATCGTCGTCGCTCATCAAGTGATGAAGATAAGTTTACGAGTGTACTTGCTGAAGCTCAGGTTGATTTGAATCCGCATCAGGTGGATGCAGCGCTTTTTGCTTTCAAGTCTCCGTTGAGTATGGGAGCTGTTTTAGCTGACGAAGTAGGGCTTGGAAAAACCATCGAAGCAGCGCTTGTTATCTCACAACAGTGGGCAGAGCGACATCGTCATATACTTGTCATTGCTCCGGCAACACTGCGAAAACAGTGGAGTATGGAATTGGAGGAAAAGTTTTTTCTCCCGTCGGTCATTCTGGAATCCAAGAATTTTAATCGTATCCTTGCCGATACATATAGTAATCCTTTTGATGATAAAGAACATATTGTAATTTGCTCTTACCAGTTCGCAAAGAAACAGATACGTCACATTGAGCGTGTAAACTGGGATTTGGTAGTCCTTGACGAAGCGCATAAACTCCGTAATGTTTACAAATCAAGCAATAAGACTGCCATTGTCTTGAAGGAGGGGCTGAAAAACTACAAGAAATTGTTACTTACGGCTACACCATTGCAGAACAATGTCCAAGAACTGTATGGTCTTATTTCTATTATAGATGATGGCTATTTTGGGGGGCTTAAGAGCTTTAATACTCGATATGGTAAGACCGAACTTCGCAAGGAATCAACATATAAAGATTTGCGTGAGCGCATTCAGCCTATTATCCATCGCACATTGCGAAGCGACGTCCAGGAATACGTGAAATATACCGAGCGGAAGGCTTTGGTGCAGGAATATTATCCAAGTCAGGACGAACAGACCTTGGGTAAAATGGTCAGTGAATATTTGCAACGGGACGAATGTTTTGGTATGCCTCGCAGCCAGCGGTCGCTTATCACACTGGTTCTGCACAAGCTTTTATCATCGTCAACTTTTGCCATTGCAGGTACCTTGCAAACCATTATTGAACGCTTGGAAAATATAGTCGGGGATAATACCTCTGACGAAGCTCGCGATGCAGTGCTTGTGAACGAGCTTTCCAGCGATATGGAGGATTTTGAGGAATATGAAGACGAGTGGCTCGATGAGAACGATGAAGAATTGGACAAAGAAGAGAGAAGGCGTACATACTCGGCTGATGAGATTGAAGAAATTCGGTCAGAGATAAAATATCTGAAAGAGATTCACTCTCTTGCTCTTGGTATTGCCGAGAATACAAAGGGGGAATGTTTGCTTCAAGCCTTACAGATTGCCTTTGAGGATAAACGGAAGAATGGGCAGCCTGAGAAAGCGCTTATCTTTACAGAAAGCAATCGCACCCAGCAATATCTGAAACAACTACTTGAAGCAAATGGATATGCTGGGCGTATAGTGCTGTTCAATGGGAGTAATACTGACCCTAAATCAAAAGAGATATATGCAGCATGGAAAGAGCGCTATGCGGGTACGTCTCGTATAACTGGTTCGTTGACAGCGGATAAACGACAGGCTCTTGTGGATTATTTTCGGGAAGAGGCGCAGATAATGATAGCAACCGAAGCGGCAAGCGAAGGTATCAATTTACAATTCTGTTCGCTGCTGGTAAATTTCGACTTGCCATGGAATCCACAACGAGTAGAACAGCGCATAGGCCGCTGTCATCGTTATGGGCAGAAGAATGATGTGGTTGTGGTCAATTTCATCAATAAAGCCAATCGAGCCGACCAGCGCGTATATGAGTTGCTTGACCAGAAATATAACTTGTTCAAAGGCGTATTCGGTAGCAGCGACGAAGTACTGGGGAGTACAATGGATGGCATCGACTTCGAGCATCGTGTACTTGACATCTACCAGACTTGTCGCACCACGGAGGAAATAGACGCTGCCTTTGACCGATTGCAGGAAGAAATGCGCCAGCAGATAGAGGAGGTACTTGACAAAACACGTACTCGACTCATCGAGAATTTTGATCGCGACGTGGTCAATAAACTCAAAGTGCGCAAGTCTGCCGATGAACAAGCTCTGAGTCAATTTTATCAACTGTTGTGGCAGCTCACTATAAGTATGCTTGGCAGCAGCATAGACAAAATTGACAGCAAGCGATATAGCTTCACCTTGCGTCAGACTCCTGCCGACGCTGGGCAGCCATTCTCCACAGGGCCATACCGTATGGGTAAAGATATTTCAGATGCCTATACCTACCGTGTAGGGCATCCGTTGGCGCAATATCTTCTTGCAAAGGCCAAACGGCAGGATACATCGGACACTGTCGGTATCGTATTCGACTATACCGATTCTCCGGAAAAGATGTCTGTAATTGAAAACGAGGTTGGCAAATATGGAATTCTTGCTGTTAAAATCGTGCACTACCATTCGCCAAAGGATGATGAAGACTGTATCATTGCCACAGCCGTTGATAGCGAAGGCCGTGTCATGCCGGATGATTTCGTTGAGAAATTGATGTCAATTAGCGGCCATGTCTCAAAGGACTTTTTGCCCGTTATGGATGACACTCATTTACAGACGGAGATGGCCTTGAAGCGAAAGGCACTGAATGAAAGCATCGCTTTGCGCGACAAGCAATTTATCGATGAAGAAAGTGCCAAGATTGAACAATGGGCTGAAGATCAGACCTTCTCGCTCGAAGAGGAGCTGCGTGACGTGAAGAAACGAATAAAGGAACGTGAGCGGGAATTCCGAAAAGAGACTGACGACCATCGCCGTCGGCAGTTGCAAACGGAAATCATTAATCTTCAGCGTAACCAGCGACAAAAACGTCAAGAAATGTTTTCTCTTGAGGACGAGATAATAGTACGTCGAGATGCTCTCATCGCTGCCATCGACAGTTCGTTGGATAAAGCAGCCGAAGAGGAACATCTGTTTACCATAGCTTGGCAGGTAGTATAAACGACAAAGTAATAAAATGGAATAAAAACAATATGGCAACACAATTTGATAAGTTCATAGCTACGATGAAGAAGGTGCTGATGCTTGACCAGGCAGACCTGGATTTCGGTATCTATCGCATCATGAACAGGAAACGTGACCAAATAGAATCCTATCTCAACAATGACTTGCGCCGGCAGGTGGCCGAAGCTATCAGCGAGAATGCCTCCAATGATGCGGAAACCCTGCAAAAGGAGCTGGCAAAGTTGGTTTCTACGTTGACGGAGGCGGGCATGAATCCCGACAATGCCCCCAAAGTCCAGGAGCTCAAGGAACGTATTGCCCGTTGCGGTAATAGTGAAGAGCTTGAAAATGAGGTGTATTCACACCTTTCTATATTCTTTGGCCGCTATTATGATGGTGGAGACTTTGTCTCTCAGCGCCGTTACAAGAAGGACGTATATGCCATACCTTACGAGGGCGAGGAGGTGAAACTGTATTGGGCCAATGCCGACCAGTATTATATCAAGACGGCCGAGTATTTCCGCAACTACCGTTTTGCTGTCGATGGCGATAAATTCTGCGAGTTTACCCTGCGTGAGGCTACCACTGAGCAAAACAATAATGTGGCTCAGAATAATATGGAGCGTCGTTTTGCTCTTTGTAAGGAAACGCCGATCGAGGTTATCGGTGATACGCTGCACATATACTTCACCTACGAACTGTACCCGAAGGCGACCAAGCAAAAGGCGCTTGTAGAGGCGGCTTTTGATGCAATCAAAAACGCTATCCCTGCTGAGTTTATTTCCGTTCTGGCTCCGCGTCCGACCGAAAGCGACCGCACCCGTACCCTGTTGCAGAAACATTTGAATGACTATGTGGCCCGCAACACGTTCGATTATTTCATTCATAAGGACCTTGGGGGCTTCCTTTCCCGCGAGCTCGATTTCTACATCAAGAATGAAATACTGGTTATCGACGATATCAATGCGCGCACTCCCGGCGAATTCCTGAAGCATCTCACCGTAATCAAAGCCATAAAGATGGTGGGCATGAAGCTCATTACCTTCCTGGCTTCATTGGAGAACTATCAGAAACGGCTGTGGCTGAAAAAGAAATTTGTCATAGAGTCCAACTATTGCATGACGCTCGACCGTGTGCCGGAAAGCCTCTACGCCGAGATTGCTGCCAACGATGCACAGCGCGAGGAGTGGGTGCGTCTGTTTGCGATTGACGGGATTGAACGCGACCAGCGACACACGGCGGCCTATACCGTGCCGCTGTCGGTGGAATTCCTCAAGGAAAATCCTTTCCTCGTGCTCGATACCAAATTCTTTACGGCAGAGTTCAGGAATACTCTGCTTGCTTCTGTCGACAATATTGATGAGCAGTGCGATGGCCTGCTCATCAACTCCGAGAACTTTCAGGCATTGGAACTGTTGCAGGAGAAGTATAAAGGAACAGTTGATTGTGTATATATTGATCCTCCATATAATTCTCCTTCTTCAGAAATTGCTTATAAAAATAGTTACAAACATTCATCGTGGCTAACCTTGATTAATGATAGACTGAATCTAGGGAAAAAGCTTCTATCATATGAAGGAAGCCAGGTTGTAGCTATTGATAAATATGAACATGGACGTTTATATCTTCAATTATTGGAAATTTTTGAGGGTTATGATATTGTGTCTGTTGCAATTGAGCATAATAAAAAAGGGACAATGGGAGATCATTTTTCTTACAATAATGAATATGCAATTTTTACAGTGCCGTATACGAGGAAGAAGTTAAATGTTCAGATAAGAAATAAAAATGATTGGGAATGGTCTAAGTTTAGGAATTGGGGAAGTGAATCAGAAAGAACCGATGCTAGAAATTGCTTTTTCCCTATTTATGTGAAAGATTTGCAAATTATAGGATACGGAAGCGTGTGTGATGATAATTTTCACCCGAAATCTAATGTTGAGATAAAGAATTTGTCTAAATGCTTTGACGCCTTCGGAAATCTTAAAGACGTGAATACTGATGTTGTGGCAATATATCCTATTGATGTTCAAAATATAGAAAGGAAGTGGAGGTATGCTTTTCAGACGATGCCTGAAATTATCAATGTTTTAAAGGTTGTGAAAATAGGAGATAGAATAGATATTGAAATGCCTAAGTATTCTGAGCAATTCAAAACCTTATGGTATGGTCCTAAATATAATGCGGGTGATTATGGGACTAAAATTTTAACATCGATGGGAATATCGAAAGACCTATTTCAATTCCCAAAATCAATTTTTACGACTAGAGATTGTGTTTATGCCGTAACAGAGAAAAATAGTTATATAATTGATTATTTCGCAGGTTCTGGTACTACAGGTCATGCAGTTATCAACCTTAACAGAAAGGATCAAGGCAAGCGCAAGTATATTCTCTGTGAAATGGGCGAATATTTTGATACGGTAACCAAACCTCGTATTCAAAAGGTAATTTACAGCAAGGATTGGGACGGAGGCAAACCTGTGTCACGTGAGGGCAGCAGCCATTGTTTCAAATATATGCGTTTGGAGCAGTACGAGGATACGCTCAATAACCTTACCATAGAGCCGGCAAATATCAGCAAAGATAATGTTGACTTTTATGGCGGATACATGCTTGGCTATATGCTCGACATCGAGACTCGCGATTCGCTTTTCAATATGCAGTGGTTTAGAAATCCGTGGAATATGAAGCTGCGCATCATCCGGCAGAATGAAACACGTGAAGAGAATATCGATGTAATCGAAACGTTCAACTACCTTATCGGTCTGAATGTAACGAGCATTCTCCATCCCAAGAAAGGGGTTTGCACGGTCGAGGGTGTGACCCGCCGCGGGGAACGCACACTGGTTATCTGGCGTGACTGCGACACGGTGGACAATGATGCGCTTAACGATTTCTTCCGTCGTATGAGCTATTCTACGCGCGACACGGAGTTCGACCGCATCTATGTGAACGGCGACAACAACCTGGAGAATCTGCGCACCGATGAAGAGCAATGGAAAGTGGTTCTCACTGAGCAGGAGTTTGCAAAACGCATGTTTGAGGATTGCTAAAACCGGAGAAACACCATGCCAAGAAAACAAAGACAAACAAGACAACTACAGGTTGAAGGCAAGCTGAGCAATTCGCTTGTCCTCAATCGGTATCTACTCTCGCTGTTTGGTGCTTCCAGTTTGGAAGCGCTTAGCGAACATTTGAAAGACCCCGTTCTTGAAGGTTGGGACGAAAACAATGTGTCGTACTTTCACAAAGAGCTTGTGCAGCGGTTGTTTGCAACCAGCGAGCTGACCGAGGAGATGTTGTTGGCTTATGACGAGCATATTTTCCGTCACACCAAGGCAATCAGCGAGAAACGCGAAGCTCGGATAAGGTGGAAATATTTCCAGTATCTTAGTCTGTTATTCACGGAGATATATCTCGACAAATATTTCAGCGACAAGAAGAAATTGCTTGCCGATATTAACACATATCTTCAATCTGGTTTCAATGCTGATCCGAAAACTTATCATGGTATGACGGATTTCACGGAAGCCGATCTTAACAAGGTGGCTTTCTGGTCGGCTACGGGTTCGGGTAAGACACTGCTCATGCATGTAAATGTGTTGCAGTATCGCCATTATGCCGGGAAATATCGTCAGAAGCCTAATCGCATCATTCTGATTACGCCTAATGAGGGCTTGACAAACCAGCACCTTGAAGAGTTCCGGAAGAGCAATATCGGAGCAGATGTGTTCAACAAGAACACCGCCAGCGGGATGTTTGCGGGTCATGACATTGATGTTCTTGAAATTACCAAACTTGGAGACACCGATGGCGACAAGACGGTGGCAGTGGGCTTTTTTGAGGGCAACAACCTGGTGTTGGTAGATGAAGGGCATCGAGGTTCCGGCGGTGATGCATGGAAACAAAGACGCGACAAATTGTGTGAAACCGGATTCTCTTTTGAGTATAGTGCCACCTTCGGTCAGTCGATATCCGCGATCAGCAATGCTGCAAAACGTCTGGAGATGCTGCACGAGTATGGCAAGGCTACGCTTTTCGACTACAGCTATCGCTATTTTTATAATGATGGCTATGGTAAGGACTACCAGATTCTGAACATGAACAGCAATTGGGGCAGTTCGCTTAGCGACAACCAGCTCATCATGTACCTGACGGCTTGTATGCTCAACTTCTACGAGCAACAGCGTTTGTATCGTGACAATCGGGCTGATTTACGTTCATTCCTTTTGGAGAATCCTCTTGCCGTGTTTGTAGGTGGCTCGGTGACGGTTGATAAAAGTATCGGGTCACAGGAAGTCAGCGACATTGTCTTTATTCTGAAATTCTTTCAGCAGTTCATTGCCGATAAACAGGCTTCAATCGGCAATATAGATCATCTCTTGCATGGAAGTGATGGGCTTACTGACAAGTATGGGCATCCTGTCTTTGCACGTCAGTTTGCCTATTTGCGCAACCTGCCGGAACATGGGGCGGAAGACATATACAATGATATGCTGGGGCTGGTGTTCCATTGCTCGGTTGCAGGAGCACATTTGCACCTTGACAACTTGAAAGGTAAGGACGGCGAGATAGGTATGCGCATCGGCAATGGCGAATACTTCGGCATCATCAATGTTGGAGACAGTGGTACGTTGGCAAAGAAATGCGAGGAAGTCGGACTTAACGTAATGAGTAAGGAGTATACCGAAAAGTCGCTTTTTGCCAATATCAATAAGCCCGACAGTAGTCTGAATATTCTCATAGGTAGCAAGAAATTCACGGAAGGATGGTCGTCGTGGCGCGTTTCTACCATGGGCTTGCTCAACGTGGGTAAGTCGGAGGGGAGTCAGATTATCCAGTTATTTGGCCGAGGTGTACGTTTGAAAGGCTATAAATTCTCGCTGAAACGTTCCTCTGCCCTGGACGCTTCTCTTCAGCCAGAAAGTAAACCGCGTTTTATGTATAACCTTGAAACGCTCAATATTTTTGGTATTAAGGCCGATTATATGGAACAGTTCAAGCAGTTCCTCGAAGATGAAGGCCTGCCGACAAATGACTCTGATTGGGAGAAGTTTGATTTGCCTGTTTTGCCCGTTGCCAATCTCAGAGGAAAGCGGTTGAAATACCTGAAGATAAAAGAAGGCTGTGATTTCAAGAAGGATGAGAAGGTAATAATTAAAGCAGGTATGCTGAGTAATACTCCTATTACGCTTGATTATTATCCGAAAATACAAGCGATGCGCAGTGCGGGCCGCAAGAGTATTCTTGACGAGACAAATACCACTTTGCATAAAGCAATATTGACACCGGAGCATCTTGCATTCGTTGATTGGAACAGGATATACTTTGCCATAATAGACTACAAAAATGAACGTAGCTGGTATAATCTGTGTGTGTCTTCCGAAGATATCAAGGAAATAGCCTTGGATAGCAGCTGGTACACGCTGTTTATTCCCGAACCTCAGATGTCGTTTACGGATTTTGGCAGCCAGACGGCTATGTGGCATGATATTCTTGTCGCTCTGTTAAAAGGCTATGTGGAAAAGGTGTATAACAATGCGAAAAGCCGTTGGATGAGCCGAAATGTGGAGACTGCATACCTTGACAGCAGCCATCCTAATTTTGAAGAGGAATATCGTGTCCTTACACACAAGGAATTGTTCAAGAACGAGGATGAAGCTGGTTTCTGCAAGGCAATCAATAAACTGAAATAGGAATTGACGGCAGGTACCTTTTCGAAATCAATCAGGATTGCAAATTCGAACGATTTTGAAGCGTTGTGTATAGCCGGACACCTGTATCAGCCGTTACTGTATCTGAATGAATCGAGCTTTAAACACAAGGAAATCGGCAATCTCATTGAAGTGAGGCCTGTAGCGTTGAACAAAGGTGAACGTGATTTCGTGTGCGATATACAACGGTTCTTTGATAATAATCCTGCTTTTTTTGAAGGTAAATCATTGTATTTACTTCGCAACAAAAGTCGTAAAGGTATTGGATTCTTTGATGATAGTGGATTCTATCCTGATTTTATCGTATGGCTTGTCGTAGGCGAGCATCAGTATGTGTCGTTTATTGATCCTAAGGGTATTACATATTTGAATGGCTTCGCCAGCAGCAAAATTCAGTTGTATAAATTTATCCGTGATGATATAGAGCCGGGATTGCACGATACAAGTATTACCTTGAATAGCTATATTATCTCAAACACGGAGATGAAAGATGTGAAGCATTGGGTTGATTTCCCGGAATTGGATTTGAGCAGCAAACAGAAGAAGTTCAATGAACATCATGTCTATTTTCAAGGAGACCAAAGGGACTCGTATATTAGACTGATATTGGAGAATATGATTTCCTCATCAGAGACCAATGTGTAAACGAATGCTGTTTTCAACATGTGTGTTTGGGAAAAACGGTCTTCAGAAATTTCAGATAGGCATTTGCATACAAGTTTGCACCGATAGTTCAGAGATAGAAAAATCCCCTTGTTGTAACTTATTTACAACAAGGGGATTATCTGATTTTTTGTATTTTAATTCGACGGTATAAAGTTGATTATCTGTTCGCCGTTGTCCGCAACATTGTCGATTGTGATTTTATCGTTTCTCAGTGATTGTGCCGACCACGTTGGCACCGTCTCTGAATCCTGTAAATGTGATGTATGGCCTTTCAGGACTTGTGGAAAAAGTTTGTAGTTCATAATCCAAGACCTGAAATTCGGAAATCTGATAGTCTGCCATTGCTGTTTTTGAGAATGTAGTGTGTTACTATGTGAGTACACCATGCTTTGCTTGTACTTTCAGAAAGCGCACGAACCGTCCTTTCTTCTCCCGTTTGATTTCGTGGAATTGCAGGATACCGTAAACAGAATCCCGTGTAAGGTTGTATTTCTTCATGGCTTCCTGTACGGTGTAGTATTCCGATGAGTTTTCTTCGGCAGTCTGTTTGGACAGGTCGAAATGAAGTTTGGAGTAGAATATCTGCCCATGCTCCTTCTTCGAGGGTGAGTTTTCTCTGTTCTGGAAATTTATTGCAGACCGTAAGGTCTGCAATAAAAGCTGCGCCTCAGCATAGCTCATAAGCAGGCTTATGGCTCTGCGTTCGGCTTACATTTTATTTCCTTTTTTGTTTACTCTCGTAAACCATTGTCAACACACATCAACTACTGCGTCAGTGTGACATCGGGCAAAAGCCCTTAATTGTTCCGCGGTAGAAATATGGTAGAAAAATAAGGCGGACTACTGAATCCGACTGCTATCAGCCAGATTTTGGACAAATAAAAAAGCCGCTGATTTACAGCGGCTTCGTTATAGTTGATTCTAATTCGTTGCAGTCAGTTATACGCAATCACTTTCCGATGCAAAACGTGAAATTAAATCATTATATTGCTGTATTTGAACGTGTTGTTTTACTCTGTAAAATCTGTGAGCAACAAACCAGCAACAGAATTGAAAGCCTTGCTATTGAAAGCGGTTGCATTAGGGAATAAAGATAGCAATTTCAAAGTTACTTGTATAACGTTCGTGATTATTTCACCGATTGTTTCTCTCCAATGTCGGATGCAGACACGAAAAAGGGCGGTCGCCGCCGCCCATAGTTTTATTTGTAACTTGTCTTCTTGTCTGCCGTAAATAGGTTTTTATAAACGTCAAAAGCAACTTCAAAATAGCAACTTTCGATGAGTTCTGACATAGCGTGAGGATATAATAGGAACCGGACAACATCACGCCCGTCAGACCCGACTACACGTTTTAATACGATAAAGTATAGCAGGGGATATTCCGATTTCCAATAACGCTCTGCATAATCCTCGCCATTGGTTCGTGCGTATGATTTATACATTGTTTCAGATGACGAGCAAAGGGTTTCGCCGAGCGATAGGAAAAACGGGAATGAATATTCGGCATGGCCTTTGAACATTTTATGATAGAATCGAGGTGTGATTGTAATTACCTGTCCGGGTTCAATATTGCTCATGCTGCTATAATCGGCTTCGGATAAAAGAGCAGCCATTATCATTCGTGATACAATCCATTCCGTTTGTAAAACAGGGTAACGCCAGCTGTATTCTTTGAAATCACAAAAAAGGTATCGTCGTCCTGCATACTCTCCGATGAATAGGCTGTTGAAATTATCGACAGCAACACCCTCGCCAAGATAAACGAGTGTCGTGTTTTTGCGGCTTTCCCATTTCCCTGTTTTTCGGTCTTGCTGCCAATATAAGGCCGATTTTATTTCCTTTGATTTTGTCGCCAGTTGTGCCGGAGCTGCATTGTTTCTATCCTGCGCCATACAGTTTGTAGAGAATGCAATTACGGCCAAAATAATTATGGACAGTTGTTTCATATTATATACCTGATTTTAAGATTAAATATTCGACTTTTCTCAACCGGTCGAGGTATTCCATTTCCGCAGGGAATACCTCTAACGCCCTTATAATTACTCGCCTTTCGTTGTGGTAATCTTTCTGTTTCCGGTATAATATCATCAATCGTTTGTATGCGTGGTGGGCTGTATAACCGATGGATATATTGATTTCATACGTGGCTATGGCATCTTCTATTTTCCCCATTTTTTCATAGGCAATACCCCTGTTGTTGAGTTCTACACAATGTTGGAGAGCTGTTCCACGCTTGCGGTTCTCTGCTTGAATATGGGATAATTGTTCCCGTGTGATTGAACCTCCGAGGCTAAATTTTTTGTTTAGAGGAGGTGG
>ULSJ01045646.1_pt1 | contig 12331 bp, 11 predicted proteins | sample 1956291 | NCBI WGS metagenome assembly ULSJ01 (sample SAMEA4835705, study PRJEB28245) | human gut metagenome | biome: gut microbiome; material: fecal sample | place: Denmark | collected 2008 | reverse complement strand
TAACATCGTAATCGTCGGCTGTTCCGGTAACGGCGGCTCTCAGCGGTCTGACTGATTCGCCGTCAATCTCTTCAAGCCTTATCTTGATTTCCTCTGCTCTTGCGGCGTTCTGCTTTGCCTGAATCTTTTCGGTATCAAGTAAAAGATTGCCGTTTTCGTCCATGCGGTAATCAGATAAATCAAGCTCCGTACCGTCCGGTATGCCTCCCATGCTTGCTACCTGTATTATGTTTCCGTTTTCATCTTTTCTGATCTGCATAAAAAATCCTCCTTTAAATAATTGAATATATCTGTATATTTCCTATAATTCCAACCGACTGCTCAAGCGTAAGGATTGAGGTGGAATCGGAAGTCATAGAAGCCGTTATATAGCCTCCCATGCCTTTAGCGGCCTGCGGACCGTCCGATGTGATATACGAAGAGGAAGGGATTCCTCCGTAAAGCCGAATACTGTTCCCCTTGCTTATGTAGGCTATCGGGATAAGAGTTGTTATGCCGCAGCTCAGTCCATTGGCTCCGACGCCGTATGTCTGTAGAAGTACTACCGAATAGCTGGCAAGATCCTGTATTGTAACGGATCCTCCCGCTATAGATATAGCGCCGGAATACAGCAGATTTCCGCTTGCCGCCGTAGTTATTTTTCCGTCGGGCGTTATCTTTACCGCCGGATTCTGATAACTGCCTATATAGTAATACTCCAGGGTGTCGGTATGTCCGTATGCTCCTATTGCTCCGAGCGAGGCTTCCTTATCGGTTTTATAAAAGCTCACTCCCGAAGCCCACGGAGACCCGTTGCTTGTGGTATAGACCCTCACTCCGTTTTTTCCGAGTCCCGCGGCTCTTCCCGTCGTTCCGTAGGGTATGACTATCTCTGAATCCGGTTCCATAGTTCCGCCGCTTAGAGGCAGATAATCATGGGTATGATTTGCCTTGGAATAATCGTTTGCGTCTTTGCTGCACATAGAACCAAGAGCATATTGACATACTTTAGGAACTCCATTTTCAAAATATATCGGCTCTCTGCTCGCTCCTGCGTCTGATGTAAGCTTTTCAGCGCTTGCGGCCGCCCCGCCCGGTGTTATGCTGCCGGCGGCGTTTCCAGAGCCTATTTTGCTAAGCGCATCTGCGGCGTTTTTATCAGCGTCATAAACGCCCTGCTCTAAATGATTGAAGTTATCGGCGGACATCGGGGTTCCCTGCTGAACGATCTCGCCCGCCGGATTAATACTATAGGTACCGTCCGTATTGTTTTTTAAGGTGTAATTATTATTGGAAAGCACATGATCTTTCCAATTTGTTTTTACATAACTCATGATACCATTCCTTCCTGCAGATAAACAGTCATCTTCATAAGAAAACTATTGCCTGCCGACTTTAATATATTTTCACTTTTTTCTCCCGCTGTGTTACCGTATTTGTCAACTAATCTTACAGCCGTTATTGTTCCGCCTTCGCCGACCGGGATTTCAATTGTATAAATGCGCTTGGCGCCGTTAACGGCTGAACTCTTTATAGTTGCTGTTTTCCATACTCCGCCTATTTTATACTCGAATTTGCTGATCATATCCGAAATAAGAATACAGGATGTTGACAAAAAACTTTCTTTCCAAAACATAATTAACCTCCTAAGCCATCAATAACTGCCCGCATATAAACCGGCCGCATTCTGGAATTCTTGAACTGTAATATTCGCACTCGAATATCAATTCAATAGGAACAACGCTGTTAATAGACAAATTGTATTGTATATGGGCAGGAAGCTTTTCCGATAATAAAACGTTAATATCCTTTATATTTATAAGCTGACTGTTTCCGTGCTCCGCCAATATATTTAATACGTTGTTTCCTTTTTCATCGTATGGTGAAAAGCTGCATTCAGCTTCGGCGCCTGTATAAGTCTTTATCATTTCGCATACAGAGGTTGCCGAAGCCTTTCCGCTACCTACAAGATAGGCTTTTACAAGCCTTCGCCTCTCCTCTAAAGGTTTTCCTAAATCGGATTTTATACCGAGAATATTTTCATATGATGTTATAACGCCGCTGTCAGCGGTATCAAGAAAGCAATCAGACAATATCCTTTCTATACAATCTTCAAGATCGTCCGCCAATTTTCCCTGCGCCTTTAGAATTTCTTTCATTTCATAAATTTCCCTGTAAAATAGCGGGTAATATGTAATAAGCTCTTCATAATTATTTTGATAATAGCGGTTATATAGATTCAACATCAATCACCCCCGTAACCGGTACGTTATTATTATCAACTGTTATATTAGCGTCGCCTGCATTAATGGTAAGATTGCTATAATCCACAACATTATCAATGCCGGCAATAATGGCGCCGACTGCTGATGTTCTTATAACAACCTCATCACTGTCGGGAGTTTCCATAACAATGGACTTCAAATAAGCAGCTATCCTGCTTTCAATTTCAGCTTTAATATCCGCCAATGAAACTTCGGAGTTAATTTCTACGGAAACGCTTATATCAATAAATTCCCTTACGGCAGATACCGCGGTGAAATGCGCGCCAATCCCTGCCGTGCCCTCGCCGAGCCCGTCGCCGACATTATACGTCGTCCCGCCCACAAGTACAGTTAAACCCTGCGTATTTGGATCTACGTATTGCTGTACCTTATTTACTATGCCGCTTCCACAATCAAGACCGGAGGGACTTATCAACACGGCCTTGACAGTATTGGGACCGTTCCATAAAGGATAAATTCTTGCCTTGCCCACACCGTCAACGCTTTCACACCATATGCGGTAATGCTGCTTATTTCCGTTTTCTCCTGTACCGGATATCTTATCCTTCAATCTGCGTCTGAGACTTTCATCATCTTCCGGATCAGCGCCGTATTGTATAATATTGCCGAATTCCGCGCTATTCAAGGCGGGCGCGCTGTCCACGGGAACGGCGTTTGTCCCGGGATAAATGCCGTTATAACTCTCTCCGGGCTCTTCCGCTGTAAAAACATTTCCTGAAAGCGCAAAATACATACCGTTATAAAAGAAACGCGCATTTTCTTCCGCTACAGTTCCGATAAGAATAGCTTCATATTCGGCATTAACAGCGGCATGCCTTTCAATCCCGTATTCAGAGGCCTTCATATCAAGATATTCCCCCGAAGCTGTGTCTATCTGAGAAAGAGAAAATATAAGCTCGAGATCAGTATAAAGTTTTGCTATTTTAACTAGTATTCCCGAAACAGCGTCGTAAAATATGCTCCCCTGCCTCGTATCTATGTCTTCGGGGGCGTTATCAAGAACGTCTTTAAGAAGATTTTCGTATGTGTTGCTTTCAAACATTAAAACACCTCGCTTATTTCAGTTTCACCGAAAATTGTATCTGCTCTGAATGAGATATAGGCTTCATCATTTTTAAAGCTAATATCAAAATCATATACGTCAATTATTCTTGTGTCCTGTGACAAAGCGTCTCTGATAAGCTCCGGAACTACCGTTTCTATCAGTTCTTGAGTAACCGATCTGTCATGAACCATATCGCCGACCTCGCTTCCGTAATCGTCGTTATAAATAAGATTACTGAAACGCGATGTTATAATCGCTTTTTTTATAGCCTGGTTTACAGCGTCCAGACCGTCGGTAGTTCCGGCAATCCTTCCGCTGTCTGTATCAAGCCTGTAAGTTCTCGACGGTCTTTCCGCCTCCTCCTCGATATCGGTAATCGGTATTTCAATGTCAACCGGCATTTAAATCACCGCCTTATCCAAAACATAATATTTTTTACCGTTATTAAAAGTTAAGATATGTACATATTCTCCCACGACAAGATTCTCCGCGAGAATCCTCTCGGGGATAACTAACCCCTTGCTTAATATAAGTTTATCGTCGTTTAAAATCTGTACATGCAAAGGATTTGACCGTACTACCTTTCCGATAACAATTTCGTTCTGACGCGGCATAAGCCGCTGTACCAACTGCTTTATACTTGTACAATCATTCATTATATGCCTCCTCATTCGTTTACGGAATTGAGCTTAAGGCCCATTTTGTAGCTTCCGTCTTTAAAGGTGTGCGTATCTTCGTCCACATAAAACGTCTGTTTGATTCCCAGCTCGTTTATGATTACATATACTCCTGTTCCCGATATGACGTCCGGAATGCCGAACGCCTCAACGTCAAGGCTTATTTCCGGAGCGCTGATTTCTTTGAGAGTTTCGTCTATGTGCTGATTCAGCTTTGCCTCCGACATATCGTCGTCTTTTTTTTCAATCTCCTGAAAAATACCTATAAGATTTTCCATATCTTTATTTTTTCTTACAGCAAAAACCGTATCCTCATCCGAGTATATTTTCAGCCTTGTTTTGATGTCCTCGATACTTTTCTTATAGCTGTATGAAGTCATATTAGAGCCTGTTTCAAGTACCCATTGAAGTATATTTTCACGTCTCTTTACAAGACTCAGTATGCCTTTGGATGAATGCACATAGTATTTTGTTCCGGTTGCTTTATAATCCTGACTTATTGCGTCCATAACAGCGTCCCACGCTGTTGTTTTTGACTTGGTAAGCTCCGGTATCTTATATTTCGTTTCAGCAACCTCGGAATATTTTATACCGAAGCGTTTGCATACGTCTATAAAAATATCGTGCACGGTTTTATTTTCGTACACGAAGGTATCCTTATTATTAGAAAGATATATACCGTTGTCATAAGCGGTTATCGGCATTTTTCGGCTGTCGGACTGCTGCTGCGACATTATGATACCGCGAAACAATTCCTTGCCCTTATAGCTGAAAATAAGGTGGTTTCCTCTTGTCACGTCGATTCCGCTTACCGCTTTATTCATTCCGCTGTTATCGTCCAAAAGAGATATACTGACAGAACGCGCCGCCGAGCCTTTCCGCCCTTTCCACTTTATACTTTCCGCAAGTCCAGAAATGTCATAGGCTCGACCGTCTTTATATAAAATCAGTGAAATATCCGGCATACCGTCCTCCTTCTAAGGTATTGTAAGCACCTGACCGGCTTTTATCAAATTCGGATTAGATCCTATAAGCTTTTTATTCGCATTATAAATCTTTGTATACAGAGAACCGTCTCCGTAAAACTTTTTAGCGATATTATATAAGCAATCTCCGGATTTAACCGTATAGGTCTTAGGTATATTTTTATTATTAACTCTCGTACTTTTGCTTTTTTCAACGGACGCTTTTTTCTTATTTTTATCCAAGTTAATCTGTCTGACTCGTGCGCTGCGGTACTCCTTAAGCGTTAAAGAATACTCATAGGTCCCGACGTCTCCGCCGCTTTCGGAATACTGAAAGCTTTCGACAGTTACATACATAACTATTCCGCATTTCGCCACGGTAAATCTAACCGGCTTTTTATTGGACATCCAACTTGAAAAAAACATCGCGTATGCGGCCGGAAACAAGGGCTTTTTAATACTGCACCCGGGAAAGTAATGCGCGGGAAAGACGCTTGAAAAAGAAATCTGTATAGCTGAACGCTCGTTTAAAACAATAACCTCTCCAAGCCCCGCAACCGTAACGCTGCTGTTATTAGCAGTTCGTTTAACGGTCAATGTTTCGGGATTTACCGGAAGCTGCAGCTTAGTCTTGCCGCCGTCGGCTTCAAACCAAAACTGATATCCGTTAGATTTCATAGAAGGATTCCCCCTCTTCAAATATTTCCTGCTCAACAATACCCATTAGCACCGGCTTTATGTAATCGCTGAGAATTGAAACCACCTGCTCCTTGCTCATGTTACTTTGTATATTTACAGATCCTTTTCCCGTTATATCAAGGGATATTTCCTTTTTGGATACCGTTTCAGAGTTAGCGTCAAATTTCTCGGCTGAAAATGATTTTGCAGGCGGAACATATAGCGAACGTTCTGCAAAACCGTTCAGGATTTTTTCCGTCTCGTCGGTAGTATAAACCGCTTCTCCGCCTCTGAAATTTATAAGCTCCGGCCCTTCTTCTCCGACCAATGCGATACCCGGTTCAGCCGATAGCGTTCCGGCAGCATAACCTCTCTCCTCAGGCCCGTATACAGAAACGTCTCCCTTTTCTTCCGGCAGAGTCGGCAGAGTGTATGTAACCTTTGATTTATTAAAAACAGCTTGTACTTCGCTTACCAGACTGTTTGCGGCTGAAACTGCCGAATCTTTTTGCGCAAGTATTGTGCTTGCGTAGGCATTTACAGTGTTAATAGCGCTTTTCTTTGCGTCCTTTGATAAATCCATTTCGGCAATTTTATCTTCCGCCGTTTTGACATAATCTCCCAGCTTTTGTTCATAATCAGTAATCCATACGGCCGTGGTATCTGCAATTTCCCCTTGTTTTGAGGAAACTTCTCCTATAGTATTGGCAAGATTAGCTACTGCCTCACTGTTTCCATTTTCTATGTTATATACTATACTGTCCGCAAGCCCCGCGGCTTCTTCACTTCCACTTTGAACATAAGACATCAATGCGTCATAATTTTCTTGCGTAATTCCCAAGCTTTCCGCAGACGTATCAGCGAGATATGAAATATTTTCACCGTATTGATTCCAATATTCGAGCTGTGAATCCATTGCGGCCTGCGCGCTGTAGACAGTAGCCTCGGCGTTTGCCTGCGCTTCGTCGAATAATCCAAACTGCCCTTGAAAGCTTTCAAGAGCGCAAATATATGCTCCGTCGTAAGCTTCTGATAATTTTAGTATTTCGTCAGCCACTTCGGACATAGCGTCTCTTGCGGCGTCCTGAGGGGTTAATATGGCGTTATTAGCTTCTTCGGCTGATTTTGTGACTTCCCCTCCCGCCATCGCAACTTCCTGTAACGAATCACGTAGTGAGTAGTATGTTTCCCCTGTTCCGTCAACAGTATCGGCATGCGTTTTTAATAACGCATCATATTTTTCATATTGGGTTTGCAAATCTTCAAGATTTTCAAATACTCCTTTAACCTCATTGGGTTTTACCTTCATCTGTTCTGCGAGATCATCTAAATCCGCTTTTGTACCAACAACCCCATCTGGATCAGGATTCATGATACGATCATATTCAGTTTTGAAAGGGGCAAGTTCTATAGATTTATCGCGAAAGCTTTTATACGCGTCCACGTATTCAGATTGCATGTCGGGGTCAGAAAGATAGTCCATGGAGACTTTTAACTTTCTGTTATCGCTTGTTTCCATTAAATTATCAACAAGTCGTTCTGGATCAAAGCCTGTTAATTCACCCGTATCATAATTAACCTCGATATTACAATTAAAAGTATCATTAAGATAATCAGCGTAATTAGCCATCAAATCAAGATCAGTATTCGTAATCTGTGCTTTATCTGATAACGCAGTCAATTGGGCAATTGCAACCAAACCGCTTTGTTCAGATTGATCAATTGATTTATATGAATTGTCAATTTCGCTTGTTAAAGAATTATAAGAATCAGAAAGTTCTGTTATCTTCTGTTCCATCTCTTCAGCAACTCCGCCGCCTTTTTCATACTGGGCGTTCAGCGTATCAAGTTCTTTGGAAAGACTTTTCGCGGCTTCTGAATTTTCTCCGTATAACTTGCAGACGTTTGCGTAAGCAGTCTCGGTACTGTCAATTTCTATCCTGCATTGCTCTAGCGTGCCGTTATAATCTTCAACAGCGTCCTCTGCCGAATTAAAATGGTGTATAAGCCCGCCGATAGCCGCTCCGGCTGTTGCAACTCCTCCGATTATTAATCCTACCTTGGTTTTAGACAAAGTTAAATTAAAAGTATTAGTTACAATGTTCAAAGCTTTCACCGCAGCGGCGGCGACTGTAACCGTTCCAATAAACCCTGCTCCCGCGACAGTTATGCCGGTTATTCCCTCTACGACGACGGGGTGTTTTTCAGCAAAATCCGTCATCCATGTAAGCGCGCTTGTTCCCATATCGGCAAACGCTCCTATTGTGGGAGTCAGCGTATCGCCGATTGCTATTTTAAGATTATTGGCCGCGTTCTGCGTCATTGTAAGACGCGATTCAAGCGTGCCGTAACGCGTATTCGCTTCATTTGCAAGAGCCGTATTTTCTTCCCAGGCTTCCCCCGCAAGACTTACCGCGCCCGCAAGCCCGCTGCTGTTATTCGCAAGGGATTTTACCGCATTAGAAAGCCTGACCTCGCTTATGCCCATATTTTCAAGAATTACGGTAGCGGTTTCCCCGTTTCTTTCAACGTCGTTTAAGCCGTCTATAAAGGAATAAAGAGCGTCGACAGCACGGTGTTCAAACATGTCGGAGAACTGCTCACAGCTCACACCGGCTACGGAAGCAAAATCTTCTAAGCTGCTGTTTCCTGTTTCAACGGCAACCTGAATATCCGTCATTAGCTTAGACATAGCGGAGCCGCCCGCTTCAGCCTCGATTCCCACAGAAGACATTGCCGCGGAAAGTCCGAGAATATCAGATTCCGACATGCCCGCAAGAGTTCCGGCGGACGCCATTCTTGTTGACATTTCAACTATATCCGCTTCTGTTGTGGCGAAATTGTTGCCGAGCGCAACTATGGCGGAGCCGAGATTTTCATAATTGTCAGCCGACATATTAGTTATATTGGAAAATTTCGCAAGGGACGAAGCCGCCTGCTCCGATGACAGATTAGTAGACTCTCCGAGATTTATCATTACTTCAGTAAAGTCCGTTATATTTTCGGTGGCGATTCCAAGCTGCCCCGCTGATTCGGCAACGCCTGCAATCTCGGTAGTAGAGGACGGAATCACAAGAGACATTTCCTTTATATCGCTGCTTATTTCAGCGAGCTGTTCTTCGGTCCCGTCAACCGTCTTGTACACTCCGGTTACGGCGCTTTCAAACTCTATCGCCGCGCTTGCGGCGGAAACAAAACCGTCCTTTATTTTGTTCAGCGCGGCCACTACCCCGATAGTTGCAAAAGCGTCCTGGATAAGCTCTCCCGCATTAGCGGCTTTGTTTCCTAAAGTTTCACTCTCGCCGGAGGCCTTTTGCAACGCTTCGCCGTATTCTTTAGCCTCGCGCTCAGACTTGTTAAGCGCGTCCGCAACCTTTTGCTCCGCATTAGCGGCTTTGTTGGAAGCTGCATACATTTTTTCTTCCGCTTGCGCGGACGCTTCTGTGGCAGAAGCATTTTTCCTCGCCGCCGCCGCGGCTTCCTCCGCTTTTTTCGCCTTTTTTTCCGACTTCTGGGCAACTTTTTCAAGACTTTCAGAAGTCTTTTGCGCCTGAACTACCTCGTCGTTCATGGAATCGGTCACTTTGTCAACCGTCATTAGCTGACTTTTTAAGCTTTCATGAAATCTTTTAGCCTCTGCCGCTGCCTGTGCGTCTATATTTGCCTTATTTCTGGCTTTTTCCGCGGCCTGTTCAAGTTTGCGCGCCTGATCGGACATTGCGTCTGCTAATAATCTTGACGGCGTAACGGCCCCCGTTGAATTGCCGGAAAGCTTAGAAAGAGAAGCCGCCGCTTCGGCGGAGCTTTTGGATGTGTTTAGCAACGCAGAATCGAGCCTAACGCTTGACTTTTCCACATCAACTATCGCGTTAACTCCGGTATCGCCTAACCTGACCATAGCTGCGCTCATTTCATCTACCATTCTAAATTTAGCGGTATACTCACTCTTCAAAATCTCACTCCTCTCTTAAGCATAGCAAGAAAAATTTCAATATCAGTCCTGCAAGGGTTTTCTGATTCGCATACCTCAGACGCGATATAGAAGAGCCTGGTCCTCTTAGACATTTTTTCAAACTCCTCCATACGTAGTCCGTGACGCTGCCATAAAACATGCGCCCAATAAGAATCGCTTCCCTTGCAGGATATTAGTTTTTTGCTTCTTCAACCAGATTATTTTCGGTTTCCTTTTTAGACTGCATTAGCCCGAGAGCCGTCATAACAGTGTTGAATACCTGGTCGTACTCGCCGCGCTTTGAAAAAACCTTAAGCGGCATTTCTGTCTTATCATAGCAGCGATAAAAATCCATAAGCTCCTTATCGCAAAGATTCGGAAATACAAGAGCTTCAGCAATTATATGACGGAATGCCCTCGGCGTATCGTTTTCAGTCTGGAAAACAACCTCTCCGTTTTCTATATACGGTTTACCGTTGTTATCGAATGCGACGCTTCTCTTTCGGTAACTGTCGGTAATTTTTCTTATTCTTTCGCCTGATAATACTTTAATTTCCATTTGAATCGGCTTACCGCTTTCATCCTTAAAGCTTTCCGGAGCAGGCGCCGTAATAATCTCTTCCTTTTCCTCTCTCATAAAATAGCTTAAATTCTTTGTCATAATAAAAACCTCCATAATATTATTTTTTCGGGACAGTTTTAAGCCTTAACCGTTTCGGGCAGGAATAAAATGCGCCCCGTTAGGAGCGCTTGACATTTTATAAAATTGTGATATAATAATAGATGAAAAGGGTGTCTGCGATAAGCGGTTCATCCCAAAATGTTAGTATTAAAGAAATACCGTTACTTTGGAAGAGTGGGCGGTATTTCTTTTTTATGTAAAGAAATTATTTCTTGTTAAAAATGTCTTTTGTGACCTTATAAACAAGAGTGATAACACAAGTTAGCATTGTTACGAACTGGATAAGTTCCGATAATGTCATTGTTATCACCTCCCTTGTCAGGGAGAAACCGCCTACCGTTTTATGCAGACACCCATACGGTTATTATACCACGGGTGTCTTTTTTTGTCAATTTATGTTTAAACTATAATGTCCTTAGCATTGAATGAAATCGAATCGTCAACAACGTCCCCGCTACTGTCAAGGGATGTAAGTATAATGTCCCCCGTAAATATGCAGCCTACCGCCGTTATTGTATCCGAGCCATAATCTCTGTAATAGTCCGAGCCTTTATCGTCCATTACGCCTTGAATAGTAAACTCCGGCTCCACTCCGTCCTTTTGGTATCTCTGTACTATTTCCTTTAAAAATGGAGTAGACCGTCTCCGCGTTATCGTTCCAGTTATAGTAAAGCCTTTCCATCTTGTACTAGGGGAACGCTCCCCTAATACCTTTCCTGTATATGTCTCCGGTGTAAATTTAATCTCGCACTTTACACAGTCAAAAATTTCCTCGCCGTCTATAAATACTTTTCCTTCTGTAAGAACAATAGGTTTTTTGTTATAATCAGACACGATTTATACCTCCTTATCTTGTTTTAATAGTAAAATAAAGCTTTTCCGCGCTGTCAACAGGCTCTATAGCAACGTTAAAATAAGTACTGTCTCCCTTGCTTATTCCTCTGTCAACCGCAAAGTCAGAGCTGTAGTCAACGTTCTGTATTGCGCCGGCTTCATAAAATTGCTTCAGAATGGCTCTACCCATACCATCCATAATATCCCAGCCTGTTTCATTATTGTTATACTTATTCGGAGGGAAATTCGCTCTAATATTTTCTGCGAATGTATCTAATACCCTCAGCACTCGGTTTTTACTGTAAGATTTATCTTTCTTTTCTGTAAAAGTAATGAGACTGTTAATATCATATTCCACAACGACATCTCCGCTTTCAGAATACGAAAAGAAAAACTCGCCGTTTTGAATAGCTGCAACAGCCTGCTCATGGGTTTTCGGAGCGGCAACCTTTTCAGCTCCGACATAAATTTTCTGGGTATTACTTTGAGTATTGCCGGCAGAAGCGTCTGCTCCCGCAACCCATGCGGTAGCCTGAGCATTAGTAAGCGTTACCCCGTTAATGACAACTGAATTTGTTACGTTAATAATACCCTCATAATCAGCTTTATAATCTGCTGCAACAGCTTTTACTCCACGCCCTACATTTTCACGCAGGTACCGTATTTTAGTTTTACAAGCCGCAAGCAGCGATTCTTCTGTTACAGGAAACGCCAGAGTATTGAAATTAACGCTTTCCATATCATCAAGAAAGTCAGATATGTCGGAATTTGCCGCAACAGAATCTGTTCCTCCGGTTAAGGTTACTCCTGCAACCGATTCGAGTTCCGCCGATTCGGCTGCTGAAAAAACAATATAATTGCTTTCTGAAAGAGCCGCCGCCTCAGAAATCCCCTCAAACTGTTCTTTAGGCGAGCCGCTGAGGTAAACCGTGACGTCAAATCCCGATACGGGATTAGCTGCTACCGAATAACTGATGTCATTTCCTCTTGAGCCCCCGTATTTTGCCTCCGCAGTAAGTCCTCCTCCCGAACCGGACGCTTTGGCGCCGCCCTTTACGATATACACAATAACTGTCTGCGCGCACTTAAACGCTTCCCTAATCAAGAGCATAGACGGGTTATCATCGTAAACGCTGTAGCCGAGTTTTTCATAAGCAGAATCAGCTGAATCACCGGATATTGTGATAAACTCCTTTTCGGGACCGTACGAATGATTAACAAGAGGTATCAATAC
>ULSJ01066025.1_pt1 | contig 12341 bp, 17 predicted proteins | sample 1956291 | NCBI WGS metagenome assembly ULSJ01 (sample SAMEA4835705, study PRJEB28245) | human gut metagenome | biome: gut microbiome; material: fecal sample | place: Denmark | collected 2008 | reverse complement strand
CCGCCGCAAAGGCAGACGCACTCCCCAGACAAAGCATCAGCAAAAGAGCTGTTATTTTCTTTTTCAAAATATCTCCTTCCCGGACAATCCGGCGGAAAATCCGCCCGTCCGTCCTATAAAAAAAGAGCCTGCCAGGCGGGCTCTTTCATTTTCCGTGCTTACATATTACAGCAGCACGTACTTGCAGAGGAAAATCACGGCCAGTACATAAAGAAGAAGATTCAGTTTCTTCCCCCTGCCGGCCAGCAGATTCAGCACTACATAGGAAATGGTGCCGAAAGCAATGCCTTCCGCAATGGAATAGGTGAACGGCATGGCAATGACAGTAAGATAGCAGGGAATCGCTTCCGTAGCATCGTAAAGATTCACATCGGCAATTGCGGTAAACATAAGGAAGCCTACGATAACCAGCGCCGGTGCCGTCGCAAAGGCAGGAATAGCCAGGAAGAAAGGCGCCAGGAAAAGGGACAGCAGGAAGAAGCAGGCGACCGTTACCGCCGTCAGTCCTGTCCGTCCGCCTTCGGCAACACCGGACGCACTTTCCACATAGGTTGTATTCGTGGAAACACCGACTGCTGCGCCGACACAGGTCGCAACGGCATCTGCCAGCAAAGCGCCTCTGATGCGGGGCAGCCGGTCATTTTCATCCAGCATTTTCGCCTTGGCGGAAACGCCGATCAGCGTGCCGATCGTATCAAAAAGATCCACGAAAAGGAATGCCAGAAGAACGACTATGAAATTGAAGGTAAAAAGCTGAGAGAAATCAAACTGCAGCGCAATCGGCGCAATCGATGCAGGCAGGAAAGCCGCCGCACCGCCGGAAAAATCAGGCAGCGTGGAAAAAGCACCCTTTGCAGGGTCCGGCACATACAGCCCGGTAAGCTCACAGAGGATACCCAGAATCCAGGTGAAAAGGATGCCCCAGAGAATATTTCCCTTTACATTCTTTGCCAGCAGATAACCCGTAAACAGGATGCCGACAATGGCCAGCACCACCGTGATGCCCGTTGTCTGAAAGGTTCCCGCCGTCAGGGAAGCCTTGAAGGAAAAGAGAGAAATCTTTGTCGCCGGATTGGCCACAATGATCTGCGCAGACACCAACCCGATGAAGGCAATAAAGAGACCGATCCCGGCCGATACTGCCCGCTTCAGATTCAGAGGAATGCAGTTGAAAATGGCTTCCCGCACATTGGTCAGGGACAGAATAATGAAGATGACCCCTTCCACAAAAACCGCAGCCAGAGCCATTTCCCAGGAATATCCCATCTGCTGAACCACCGTAAAGGCAAAGAAAGCATTCAGGCCCATCCCCGGTGCCAGTGCAAAAGGATAATTGGCAAGGACCGCCATAAGCATCGTCCCCAGAAAGCCTGCCAGTGCCGTTGCGGTAAGGACTGCCGCCTTATCCATACCGGTCGTACTCATAATAGCCGGATTGACCGCCAGGATATATGCCATCGTCATGAACGTGGTCATCCCTGCGATGAGTTCAGTCCGGACCGTTGTCCCGCTTTCGGAAAGGTGGAACACCCTTTCAAAAAAGCCTGCATTTTTTTCCATTTTCAGAACCCCTTTGTAAAATTCCTCATCCTGCAGATAAGGCAATGCAAATGATTAACAACATGTATCATTATATAATATATGAATTTCCGAAGAAAGAGAAAAACGGCAAAAAAGAGCTTTGATCCGCCTTGCATTTTTCAAATTGCTTTTTCCGTTTTCCATGCGCAAAAGTCATGTGCTTCTCCGCTGTCCATCTGCTCCACCAGGCCCGTTTCCCCGGAGCCTCCGGTCTGTTATTTTCCCCTTCTCCGACCCGCAGTCGGTCAGAATCGTTTCCGTTTTGCTCCCGCAATATCGAAAAAGCTCCTCTTCGCTTCAATATTTTTCCTCTTTGTATATACATTTTATTTTTTGAAAAATTTGTTTTTCTTTTGTCATTTATTCTCTTGTACCACCCTCCCAAATTATGCTATAGTAATTGCGGTAAGGAAACACTTGTACCCAATCCTTTCCTTATAGGTGTTTCCCTTACCGAACCCTTACAGACCGGAGCGCTGCTTCCTGACGGCGCTTCGGTTTCTCCCCAAAAAGCATGGCGAAAGCCATGCTTTTTTCCTTTCCGTATTTCTCCCTGCCGTTTAAGATTTATTTATTGTCATGTACCTTGCAATGCAAAATACTTTGTGATATATTAGTTGCATAAGGGAGGTTTCCCTTCCCCGGGAATTCTGCCTTATGCAAGCATAGTGCCGGGGCTATCCCCCCGAAACGCCCCGGCTTCCCCTGTCCATAAAACTGTCTGGCGGAAGAAAGGCAGGTATGATACGGAAAGAAGAATCTTTCTGCTCCGGACCGGGCAGCCCGGCTGAACAGATCCGGTACACCGGAGCCTGAAAAATTCCCGTCCTCAGCCCGCGGAATTTTCTTCCGGAGAGGACTTAAAAATTTCACGAAAGGAGCGGCCAATGAACATCCAGCTAAAAAAAGGCGTCATGGAAATCGTGGTTCTGTCCATGCTCCGCCGAAAAGACTTTTACGGCTATGAATTGGTCACCGATATTTCCAAATACATAGAAATGTCGGAAGGAACCATCTACCCGCTGCTGAACCGATTCAAAAAAGACGGATTGGTCGATACTTACTTAGCCGAATCACACAACGGCCCACCAAGAAAATATTACCGCATCACCGATGCAGGACGTGAAGAGTATGTAGCATCCGTCAAAGAATGGAAAGAATTTAACAAAGCCGTGCAGAAGCTGCTGGCTAAAGGAGGCGAGTCCTATGAATAAAACCGAATTTTTAGATCTTCTTCGCTACTATTTCCGGAATGCAAAAACAGAAGACTTGAATGATATCCTGGCTGATTATGAGGCCCATTTCGAAGAAGGAGCAAAAGCAGGGCTCACCGAGGAAGAAATTGCAAAAGAACTGGGCAGCCCGAAAGCGATTTATGAATCCTTCCAGTCGGAAGGAATTGTGGAAGAAAAAGAAAAAACAACTCCGCTGTCCGATAACATGAAGGAAATGGCCGGACAGGCGAAGGACAGTGCCGTAAAGGCAGCAGGCATCGCAAAGGATGCTGCCGGAAAGACCTGGGAAGAAGTCAGTCCCCGCCTCCCCGGTGTACTGGAGAATACTGCATTCTTTACAGCCAAACTCTTCTCCACCGTATGTACGGTACTGGCTGTGGTGATTGCTGTCGCCGTTCTTCTTTTCCTCGGTCTGGTCACCCTGTCGGTGCCGCCCTTCCCCGGAATGCCTCACCTGCCGCTCCTTCATCCCATGACCTCGATTTTCCTCACCGTTTCCGGTATCTTTACCGCTCTTTCCGTCTTCCTGATCGGAAAGGAAGGCCGCAAAGCATTTCAGGTCCTGGCTGTCAAAGCACAGGGAATGCCCCGGAATGAGATGCAGGACCATGAACCTGCGGAAGGCGGTGAATCCAAATGAGAAAAATCCTCATCTGCATTTCCATCGCCGTCATTGCTATGATCATCTCCGTGATTTCCTTCATGCTCAATGACTATCACAACTACAATACCTGGATGCGTCAGTCCGGCCCTCAGATGATGCGCTCTTTCCCCGGCTGGCACCGGGATGACAAACGTCCGAAAGCTCCTCCGAAAGCTTCCCCCGGAGATTTCCGGAACGATAAGGAGCATCACAAAGAACCGTACCGTGACAAAGACAGAAGATCCCCCGGACGCCCCGGACCGGCCGGTGAAACCCCCGGCAGTCCTTCCGGAGCGCCTGACAGCACTCATTCCCCCGACAACGCTCCTGCAGAAACCGCAAACAATTCCAACTGATTGATCCGGCTCCTATTCCTGCCGGGCCATTCATCAGAAACGATGCTGCAGGCCTTGCCTCCCTGTTTCCCGTGAAATACGGATTTCATGATTCACCGGACATTCCCATATCGGCTTTCGAAAGGAGACCCATCCATGAAAAAGAAATTTATTCTCGCAGCGGCCGTACTTTTCATTCTGAGCGGAGCCGCAGCCATTCATTCCGCAGTTTCCGCCGCAGCACCGTCATACGGGCAGGAAACCGGCCGTTATTACAACTGCCGCTACAATGACCATGACGGCCATTACAACCATCACTACGACCGTCACCACGGCTGTCGGTAATCGGGCCTGATTTTCTCCGCATTTCTTCGGAACCGCTTTCCCTGCAGCTCCGAATTCCCTATTCCCGCACAGCGGATGAAAGGAGAATCCATCATGAAAAAGAACATCATCATCGCTGCATCTCTGGCTGCTTTTATCCTTTCCGGCGCCGCTGCCATCAGCTCCTCCGCGTATGCAGCCGATTACCGGCCGCCGCAGCAGTCTTTCCAGGCTTTCGGACCCGGACCCGGTCCCGGGCCTAAGGATCCGCCGCATATGAAAAAAACTCCGCCCAGGAAGGATTCCCCGCATATGAAGAAAGCCCCGCGGAAAAAAGATCCTCATATGAAAAAGAATCCCCCCAGAAAAGATCCGCCGCATATGAGAGGAGAGCCTCCGAGACGGGACCCGCCGGGAAAGGCTCCGAATAACCCGCCGCCGATGCCTCCGAGAAGATAAAAACATTTTCCTCAGGATCGAACCAATGAAGAATCCTTTGCAAGAGTGCCGTTGAACCAGCGGCGCTTTTTCTTTCCGCACGAAGCCGTGCTGTTTTCTTCCTGCAAACCGATATTTCATCATGATAAAAATGACGATTCGTTATATAATAGAATCAATATCAGTACACCCGACAGGATAATCGGGATTTCATAAAGCGAGGTATTTTCATGAAACGTTATCAGACCCTCATTGCGGCATCCGCTTTGGCTCTCTTCCTGGGGGGAGCTGCTCTTACAGGCTCCGTTTCCGCCAATTACTCTCAGTCCCAGACACTCGCCATCAACGGCGGCGAACACCGTAAGGGTGAAATCGTAGACCTGACAAAGCAGGACAGCCCGGAAATGAAAAAAGCAAAAGAAGAACAGGCAAAGAGAAAGGCAGCCCGCCTCCAGCAGGAAAATCAGAATGCCCCCCAGAGCCCGCAGGCCAAACGCCCCATGAAAGCCTGGGAAAAGCAGTACTATGAAGAACATCCGGAACAGCTGGAAAAAGACCAGAAAAAAGGTGAACCGAAAAAGGATCCCCGTTCCGACGATGACCAGTTCGAATGGCACAGACTGTAATCGGACGCATTTCCTTTGATTCCTGAAAGAGGTGGCCTATGAAACTGCAGAAACGATTTCTTGCAGCAGCACTGGGATTTTTCCTGGCTTCTGCCGCTTTCTCCGTACCGTCAGAAGCAGCCCCCGGGCAGTCTTCTGAGGAAAATGCCGCACCGTCAGCCGCACAAACCGTAAAGGACTCCCGTCCTGCCCCCTCAAGGGCCGGAGCCTACCGTCCTTACAAGGGCGGAGAAAATGCCGGGTCTTCCCGGAAAGGGCTTCCGCCCCGATTCTCCGAACCGGAAAAGGAAAAGGCCCAATGGACACCGGAACGGCGCCGGCAAATGCGGAACCGTGCAAAAGGCACCTACCATTCCCCGGCGAAAGAAAAAGACGGGGATCCGACCATCGGCATCATCCAGTCCCCGGGAAAATCAGCAAACGGGAAAGCTCCGAAAAAAGGAAACAAAGCACCGGAAATCAATACACCTTCCGGACAGCGCCCGGTCAATCCCTATGCGGCATGGCAGGAGCAGCATAAAAAAGACGACGGCCGCTTCGACAAAGACTTCCGCCATGAAAGACGGGACCGCACCTACCGTGTGAATGATCCGTATGACACCGATCATACTCCGCGGATCCGGGATGAAAAGGACCGCCATCCCCGCCCTCTTCCGACAGCAAGGAAAAAGAACGGAAAAATGCCCCCGCCTCCCGGAGAAATCCGGAATCATAAACCGGCGGGAAAATGATTTTCCGCTTCCTGCCTTCGGCATACGGCAGGTTTCAGCAGCAATAAAAAAGACGGACACACTGTGATGAACCCACGGTGTATCCGTTTTTTATTGCCTGACAGGTTCTCGGTTTTCTTTCTCTGCCGGCATCCTTTGATTCCCCGCTGCCGTGTTTCTGTTCTTTGGATGCATCTCTTTCCGGAAATTCCCTCCGCCGAAAACACCATCAAAAAAATTCCGCCCGTACGGACGGAATTTTTCTTTGCGGAAATTATCCGAGAACCTTTTTGACGATTCCCTTATGAATCTTGACGCCGTTCGGCAGCGCACTGTGATCGAAATGCATATTCGGATCATGGAGCCCCGGCTGTGCATCTTCGCCAAGTGCTACGAAGCCGGTCTTCAGTTCCGGTCTCAGCTTCGGATAGAAGAAGAAATCTTCACTGCCTGCGGTCGTAATCGGCGGAATCAGTGCTTCTTCACCCAGCTCCGTCTTAATGACATCTGCCAGAAGATCTGTAATTTCCGGTGTCAGGATGGATGCCGGAGCGGAGCTGAGAATATGTTCCTCTACGGAAGCGCCGATGGCTGCGCAGGCACCGACGGCGGCATCATGAAGCTTCTTCATCATGAGATCCATCAGTTCATTGCTCTGGCTGCGCAGATCAAAGGTAACCGTAGCATGGCCCGGCACGGCGTTGGAAACACCTGCATCGGAATGAATCTGGGTTGCTTTCAGGTTGTACACCACATTGGAATCAAAGCGGAGTGCATTGGCCGCATTGACGATAAGGCAGGCCGCATCCAGAGCGGAAATGCCCAGATACGGACGGGCACCGTGAGCCTGCTTGCCGGTCACCTCATAGACAACATGGCAGGCTGCACTGTAGTACAGAGCAGGTGCTGCTTCTCCCACGCGGCATTCCTGGATCGGACGGCCGTGCATGCCGATGAGGATTTCCACATCATCCAGTGCATCGCTCTTCAGTACGGAAAGAGAACCTTCGCTTGTTTCTTCTGCCGGCTGGAAAAGAACTTTCAGCTTGCCCTTTTTGACAAGACCTTCTTCCTTGATTTCCTTTGCTGCTTCCAGAAGCATGGACATATGGCCGTCATGACCGCAGAGATGTGCGGCGCCGCCGTCCTTCAGTCCCAGTGCATCCATATCTGCCCGAAGGCACAGCACCGGACCGGGTTTGCCGCTGTCCAGAATTCCCAGAACGCCGGTTGCTCCGCCCAGATGCTCTTCCACTTCATAACCGAATTCCTTCAGATGCTCTGCAATGTATGCAGAAGTTTTAAATTCTTTCATGCCCAGTTCCGGCATGGCATGAAGGTCTTCCCAATAACTAAATACATCAGCCATAACAAAATCCTCCTACGGATCAGAAAAATAAAACATATAAATGCATGATTTCCATGCCGATCACTGCATTCAGGATACTGATTCCCATCAGCATCGGCCAGTATTTCTTGGAAATATCTGCCAGTCCCAGAAGACGTCCCATATACTGAATCTGGGATGCCATCAGGATCAGTGCCGGCATAAGAATCGTGATATGCGTTTCATTCAGGATTCCCGACGCAAACATGGAAGCTGCCACGCCGACCCCAGCCGAGCAGGACAGCCATACGGTAAGGAGCACGATCAGAGCTTCTCCGGGCAGACCGAAAAGTGCCATCACCGGGCCGCACCATTTTCCGATAAAAGCCATTACACCGAGGATATTCAGGATATATGCCAGTACAAAGGCCATGAGTACATTGGGAACCAGATTTCCCGTAGCGAGCGCCCAGCCCTTGCGCGCCCCTTCGATAAACACATCAAAAATATTGGCGGGCGCATTCTTTTTTGCTGCCGGTGCCTGCTGCACCGCTTCCTTCTTATCTGTCATTTTTGAAATCCCCTTTGTAAACCGAATCCAATACAAGGCGGCAGATAATTGCGCCCACAAACTTCAATACGAAAATTACGATCAGCGGAACCAGAATCGGACAGAGCAGCGCCCCGAAAAGCGCCCCGCAGATAGCAAAATAGTTATTGACCATACCGGCCCCGGAATACTGCCATGCTGCAATGATCGTCTGTTCTCTCTTGTCGATCAGCTTTTCATCCAGAAGCTCCTTGGTCAGTGCAGCGCCTGCATCGGTACTCTGCAGGTCCGTAATCAATGTCAGACCGACCAGCCCCGGTACATCCAGCAGCGGCTTCAGAAGCGGCGTCATCAGTCTGTGCGCTGCAGCCAGCGCACCGTAATGATCCAGCACATTGACAAAACCGATAGCCAGCATGACCGACGGAACCAGGGACAGTGCAAACAGGAATCCTGCCCGGGCACCTTCGCCGCCGGAACCGACAAATGTACTGGTGGTTCCTTTCATAACACCGAATTTACCGATCAGCGTACTGAAGTCAAAAGCCCTCAGCCATTCCATCCCTGCTACATCCGCAAACAGACCGGAAAAGAACAGAATCCCCAGCACCAGGGATACCGCTCCCTTCATCGTCATCTTTGGAATCCTGGACAATTCCTCCCGGCGGGCATTCTCCGCATCCAAATTTTTCTCTTCCATAACATACCTCCTGAAAACAGAATCCTTTTTTGACAAAGAACCCGGATAAAATGTAAAAAGGCCCCTACCCCTTCCCGCAGGGAGGAAGGGACAAGAGGCGCCGTTACCCGTTTTTTTCTATTGTCACAAATATTTTAAATAATACCTTATTCAGCCGGAAACCGCAATCCTTCCGATTCATCGTCCGAAAGAAAAATCATATGATATAATGAGAAAAACGAAGAAAAACGGATTTTCATAAGGAGGTTTGCCATGGTCATTCATGATTCTCCCAACAGCCGCTTCATCATCGATGATCCGAAGGGACTCTGTTATCTGGAATATGAAGAGAAAGACGGAATCTGCCGGGTTATCCATACGATTGTTCCGCCGCAGCTGGGCGGACAGGGGCTGGCGGCACAGCTGGCGCAGGCCTTTTATCAATGGGTCAGCGAAAATCATATTCCCTTCGCCTCGGACTGCAGCTACATGACAGCCTGGCTGAAACGGCATAAAATCACAGACGTGCAGCCCTGAATCCCTGTCTTGACAGCCTCCGTGCGGCAATGATACAATTTTTTCATAACCGCATGGGGGTATAGCTCAGCTGGGAGAGCGCTTGCATGGCATGCAAGAGGTCAGGAGTTCGATCCTCCTTATCTCCACCACAATAAAAATAATATATATATTTAATTACTGAACAAATAATATTTATGGAATCTCAGTAATATTTTAACCGCCAGTATTTTCACTGGCGGTTTTTTATTTTATAAGCCATATCCTGTATGTAATTTATATGCCTGTTTTAAAATTTCCCATCTTCTCTTTTCGCCATACAGCCATTCATCTCATCACTGAGGGAAATTTAGTATGATACATTCCCTGTTCAGGATTCCTTATAATCAGATTCGCTTTGAATTCACTATCAGATAAGGCCGGTTCTCATACATAAGTTATTGAATAGAGTATGACAGCAACAGTTGCTGAAAGATCACCTCAAAAGTAAAAAGAGCAAAAACCTGTACATTTGGTTTCTGCCTTTTTTTAGATCGGGTTTAAAAGTATAACATTCCCGTTCAAAAAGCGTACTTTCAGTTGCGGGGGGGGGTAGAATATTTGATAAAATAAAATAAATAATAAAGTTCTATTATTAGGTAGTTATAGAGAAGGAGGTATTATTATGAAGCGCAAATTAATTAATAAACTTTTAATTAGTTTTGTTGCAGTAGGTGCCATTGGTGTACAGAACTTTACTAACACGGTATCCGCTGCTCTTATTTATGACACGCTTCCCGGTAATCCTCACCCTGGCAAGTACTATACTGCCAATGATACAGACGGTATTTTAGAAATTAAAGGCGATATCCCAAGCGAAGTCAACCAAGGAATATCCGGAAAATATATTGAGAAACTGCAAAGCAATAATAATTATGCAGGTAATGCTGCAATTATTACTGGAGGAAATTTCACAATAAAAAAATTAAGCGGCATTACTATTCGTAATGGAGAGGGTATAAGCCTAGATAATATACAAGCCAGCAATAATCATGTAGTAATTGATAATGCTAATAATGCTATAAGTTTTGAAAAAAACCAATTATACATGGTTGCCGGTGCATGTGAAGAAGACAATGCAAATATAAGAGCAAATTTGTATAACAATTCGGCGTACATAAATAATTTTTCAGGAAGTATAGATAACTTAACCGGCGCAATGGGTTACTATGTTCATGATAATAAGACCATAGTAAAAAACTCAAATATAAAAATTACATTTGTCTCTATTTCAGGTGGATATGCAGGTTTTGGAGAAGAGGGAGACTTTGCTAATTCCAACACTGTAGAAATTATGGATTCTACAATAGAACTTGAATCTGGTACCGGTATTGTAGGCGGATATACTATAAAAGGCGAAGCTAATGAAAATCAAGTAATTATTAGTGGAGATAATACTGTAATCAAGTCTGATGTTTATGGTGGTGTAAGTATATTCGGTACTGCTGATGATAACAGTATAATATTAAAAGATAATGCAAATTTATCAGAGGCACAATTAGTTGGCAGTGCAAATCAAGGAAGCGGAAATGAGCTTATTATTGATGGCTGGAGCGGAAAAGATGTAGAAGGAGCATATAATTTCAGCGCTCTCGGAATTGTGGTACAATGATAAATACAGAGTGATAAATTTGAATTTAAGGAAATAAAAATGCTCTCCAGAGAATATCAGACATCCTACTACAAAGAAATTATAGAGTAAATACGAAAGATTATACAAAAGAACAATTAGATGTATGGAACAGGACAAGTGGATTTATAGAAATGGAATCAGTCGATTCAAGAACATTACAGCATAGTTAGTATGCTTTGGGGACATAGATAAATGATTATTTTAATAACAGGTGCATCGCATACAGGTAAGACTGTGCTTGCTCAAAAATTGCTTGAAAAGTATAAATATCCTTATTTATCAATAGACCATTTGAAAATGGGTTTAATTCGTAGCGGCTATACCAAACTCACACCCGAAGATGATGATAAACTCACAGAGTATCTGTGGCCTATTGTTCGTGAAATGATTAAAACCGCAATAGAAAACAAGCAAAATCTTATTATTGAAGGGTGCTATATCCCTTTTGATTGGGAAAAAGACTTTGTAAAGGAATATCTTGATGACATCCGATACTTTTGTCTTGTAATGAGCGAAAACTATATTAAGAATCACTTCGATAATATCAAGGCGTATGCAAGTGCCGTAGAAAGTCGCTTAGACGATGAAAGGTGTACTATAGAAAGCGTTTTGGAAGATAATGCACAGTTTTTGGAACTTGCAAAAAAGTATAATGTAAAATATCTGCTTATCGATGATAAGTACGAGATAAAGATTGATTTATAGTAATAAGTCCCAGTTTATAGTGCGAGGAGGGGGAGCATGGAACTATCCATACAAGAACTTTTGAAAGACCTGCGTGTGGAACGTAGCTTGACGCTGGATTTGTGGAGGAAATCCATCTCTCCAAGTCTGCGTTAGGCAGCTATGAGGGGGGACAAGTTTAAGGATATCAGTCACTAGGCCATTATCCAGCTGGAAAAGTTTTATGAAGTATCCGTTGATTATCTGTTGGGGCGTTCTGAAACGAAATATTACACAAACGCCGATCTTGCTGACCTGCATTTGAGTGATGATATGATTGAATTTTTGAAAAGCGGGATGGTGGATAATGCCCTCTTGTGTTAACTGGCGACGCAGCCGGATTTTCTCCGGCTCATGGCTGACCTTGAAATCTATGTGAACGGCATAGCTGCAAAGCAGGTACAGGGGGCAAACGCTATTGTGGACGCCGTGAGCGCAACCGTTATGAAGCAGCACAATCCCGTCCTGACTGACCCACAGTTAAGGCAACTGATCGCTGCTCACATTGACGATGACAGCTTTTGCCGCTATGTGATACAGGATAAGATAGCCCTCGACCTACGGGAAGCCCACAAGGGCGATTATTTCAGTGTCCCGGAGGACAATCCACTGGAAGATTTCTTGCAGGTCGCCGAAAAAACAGCTCTTACAGACAGCGACCCAGAATAGGTGGCGATGGCCTTTATCTGCAAGCGGTTCAAACTGAACTGCGGGAAACTGTCAGACGAGAAAAAATAGCTGAAAAGGATTGTACAGAAGTCGGACTTGCTGAAACCAAAGACTTCAACGCAGGCAAATTCAGCTACGGAGCTTTCTTTGAAAACGGCGGTGGCAACTATAACACCTATAACGACTTTAACGGCACTTCCTTCCGCGGCGACGGCAACGTAGTCTACAACGGCGGCGGCCTGCTCATGCGCTACGAACATGCAGGCGGCGTCTACACCGAAGCATCCCTGCGGGCAGGCAGGGCGAAAAACGA
>ULSJ01031054.1_pt1 | contig 12342 bp, 8 predicted proteins | sample 1956291 | NCBI WGS metagenome assembly ULSJ01 (sample SAMEA4835705, study PRJEB28245) | human gut metagenome | biome: gut microbiome; material: fecal sample | place: Denmark | collected 2008 | reverse complement strand
CCGCCTGTATATTCGATAATCGTATTGTCGATAACCATTTCGGCACATTTGTCAGTAGCGACGATACCGCCCCACAAGCCTGCGAAGGCGTTGCTTTCCGTACGTTCGCTTTCTTCAACTGAGAAAAGCACAGGGTTTTCCTTTGTACCTTGAGTGTACAGATTACCGTCAACTATAAATTCAATCGGAGTATGGCTTACACCTACACCGTTAGAGCTGAAAATCACTTTTACGCCTTCTTCCACAACCAGAGTTTTTCCTTCCGGAACTGTGATATGGCCACTGATTTTCACCACGCTATTTTTTTCCCAAACACCGGATACTTCACCGGCAACATTTTCAACGGTTGTTCCGCCAGGATTGCCCGGCTCTTCATCACAGGCTGTAAAAGTCATACCCACTACAGCCAAACTTGCAATCAATAATGATTTAGCTTTCATAATTCTATTGGTTAAAATGTATTTGATATTTTATAAATTACAATTTGAATCGGAAACCTATGACGATTGTCTGTCCCGTGCGTTCCGTACGTTCCAGAATGCCGTTTTTGCAGCGTTTGAGTTTTTCCGGGAAATTCTCATTCTGACTATTGAACGGAATGTAGCGCACCAACTCACTGTTCAGCAGGTTATTGGCTTTCAGGAAGAGGCAGTAACGCTTGTTGAATGTCTTTTCAACCGACAGGTCCAACTGAAAATATCCTGCTTCCCAAATATCGTCGTTGTAGTATTTCGAAACCTCCGAAAGGCGTTTGCCCGTATATCCTCCGGCAATCTGCGCATCCCAACCGTATTTGCTGTCGCGCAAAAGGAGCGAAAGGTTGGCCATGTGAGCTGCCTGTCCTGCCAACGGACGGGTCTGCTGCACTTCGCGGGTTACGGTTGTCACATCGCCGTTGGCATCCGTCTGTTCCACCATTGCCGTTTTCTGTGTTGTGATTCTTGAATTGGTAAACGTATAGTTGGCCTTTACTCCAAACCATCTGAAATACTTCATCACATCAATTTCCACACCCAGGTTTCTTGCCGTTCCGTAGTTGTTCGGCGTGAAGTACAAGTCCTGACCGCTTGAATCAAAACCGTACTCAATCGGGTTTTTTATGGACTTGTAGAAAAGTCCTACCATGAATTGTTCGGAAGAACCGGGGAAGTATTCATAGCGCAAGTCAAAGTTGTCGGCCACCGTATGTTTCAAGTCCGGATTACCGCGTTCGCTATAGTCCTCATTGATGATTTTGTAAGGAACAATTTCAAAGAAGCTCGGACGGTTGATGCCGCGATAGTAGGAAGCATGAAGTTTTGCATTCTTGTGGACATCGTATTTGAAATGCACATCCGGCAGAACGTCGTAATAAATCTGACTGCCTTCGTTGCGGGCACCGTCAGTAGCGTAGTGCAGATAGTAGCCCTGGTCGGTATGCTCCACTCTCAGTCCGGCCACCGCCTCCATCTTTCCGGAAATGAATTTCACAGAACCGTAGCCGGCACCGATTTGCTCGGAAGCGTCATAGTTGAGAGGGTCGCTCAACGAACCGTAACGGCGCACATCCCACTGAATTTCGTCGAAGTTATTCCAGTCACGACCCCTCATCTGCGACAGGTTGGAAGCGCTCGGACTGAAGAAATATTCATTAAAGAAACTTGTACGCTGCTTGTCGCGGAACATTCCGCCCACGGCAAAGTTGAACGAAGAAGCAGATGTCAGTTTCCAGAGATAGGACAAATCAACATAGCCGGCAAAGTCGCGGTCGGAGTTGTGTTCCCAACGGCGGGTTGTGCCGCTTCTCGAAACGGTCTGCATGCCGTTGCTCGCCGTTGTCAGATTGATTTCCGCATTGTCAGGCGTTTCGTTGTAGGCTTTCGATGCCACTGCCGACCATTTCAATTTCAGCGCATGATTGTAGAGAAATCCGTGCTCGCCCTTCATGGTTGAATTGAAAATGTACTGACGGTTCCAGCGCATTCTGATTTTTTCCCATTCCGGATTGGCTGCATCACGCACCTGAGCGTTGCGCATATCCATATAACCGCCATAGAGCGTAAATTTATGGTCGCGCGAAAGATAGTAGTCCAGTTTCAGGTGAGTGCCCAGACGCATCTGCTGTTCAGAGTAGAAACGATGAGTCACACCCGTATAGGTTGAACCCGGCTGATAGTGGAGTTCACTGTCCTTGCCGCGGCTGCTATTGTTGAAACTTGCAGCTACCATCACTCCAAGATGATCGTCCAAAAAGCGGTCACCATAGGAAAATCCTGCCACCATATCGGGCAATGCCGTCTTGTTAGTCATATGAAGGTTGGAAGTCGTAAAGTCGCTCATGCTGACAGGAGCGTCCATACCTTTGATTTCATTCGGCGACTTGCGGTTGATATCCGATGTGCGGAATGACTGGAAATCATTGTCGAAAAACAACGCACTGTAGCCCGTTGCCACATTGAACGTCAGCTGACGCTCTCTCGGCGCATCCTTCATTTCCAGATTGACAGCCCCGCCGATACCGTCGCCTTCCAAATTGGCGGTCAGAGACTTGTGCACTTCCAGACGGTCGAGCAGCTCTGAAGGGAAGATATCGAGCGGCACAAAGCGGTTTTTATTGTCAGGGCTCGGAATCTTCACCCCGTTGACGAGCGTATAGTTATACCGCTTGTCCATACCGCGAAGAATGGCATACTGGCCTTCGCCTGTATTGTTTCTTTCTATTGTCACACCCGACATGCGGCGAATCACATTACCCACCGTCTGGTCAGGCGACAGTTCCATGGCTTTCGAACTCAGCACGTTCACCACATTCATCGATTCCTTTTCGATGCCGCGGGCCGCTGCCTCCGTTCGTCCGCTGTTCTGTCCGATAACGACAACCTCCGACAACTGATTGGCCTCACTTACCAGATTAATGTCCACGGATTCCTCATTGCCGGTTATTTTTTTCTCAAATTTTTTATATCCGATATAAGAACAGACAAGCGTACATCCCGAACGATGCACTTCAAAAGAATAGCTGCCGTCCAAACCCGAAATACTGCCATCCTGCGGCGCTTCCTTTACGGCTACATAAGCACCAATGATTTCTTCTCCCGTTGATGCATCCTTTATTTTTCCTTTTATAACCTTGGCCTCAGCGCCAATAGCCGTCAACAACAATAATAACGCTAATAACTTTCGCATAACCATTAATTTTTCGGCGGCAAAATTAGTCAGCAGGATGCGAACAAATATCTCAAAACGGTAAACATAAAATCACAATTCTGTAACACACCGATAGAATTTTCCCTTCTTTTTACACATATCTCGCCAAGTTTTCCCAACACGCATCCGCCGCCAACTCACTATTTTTCAACCATTAACGACAATAAAAAAAATGGCAGGACACAAATGGAGAGCATTTGCATCCTGTCATCTGTCAATCCCAGAAATCGGAATTTTACTAATCAGGCTGTTGTCAATCAAATATACAGTTCACACTCTTTTCTGACGGAGCAGACCTTTTTGAGCATTCTGTTTACAATGGCAAGCAGCAATCCGTTGATTTTCCGTGCATGATGCGGACAAACGGCAACGCATGCAGGAAATACACGTTTTTTTGTCCACCTTTCTCGGGTTGTTCCTGTCAATGGCACCGACAGGGCATTTGGAAGCACAAAGGCCGCATTCGTTACAAGCCTTTGTAGCTTTAGGCACCAGCCCTACCGCCCCGGCTTTCCTGTATGGTCGGTTGCCCGGTATTGCAGGTACCGATGCATCCCCCTTGCTTATTTTCTCGGCAATTTTGCCGGCAAATTCTTTCAACCTTCCATAGTCGTCAGCATCCGGCCGATTGGCTGCATATTTGCGGGCTATTGAATGTTGTGCGATAGCGGCTACCGCAGCAACAACGGTGAATCCGGCATGTTTCGCGAGATCCTCCAACTCCACCAACGTATCCTCATAGGCACGGTTTCCATAAACACAGACAATAACGGCTTTCGCACCATTTCCCCGAATCCGGGAAATGCGCTCGGCTGCCGGCGCGGGAACACGTCCGCTATAAGACGGAACAGCAATGACGGCAAAATCTTCCCCCGATAACGAAATCTGACGGAAATCCGTCTGACAGTCAGACAAATCAATGCTTTTATAATTCTTGCTCAATTCGCCGGTCAGACACTCGGAAACCTTCTTTGTTCCTCCGGTCGGACTGAAACATATTTCACAAACATTCATATTCTTATCCTCCATTATTTCATATTCTACATCTTAATGATTACCTTACCGTTTAATCTTCCTTTTGCAACAAGCATAAGGGCCTCATTGATTTGAGAAAGCGAAAATATCCGGGAATCGACATCCGGAACAATCCCTCTTTTCTCAACAATTTCCGTCACTTTCCGAAGCTGTGCGCCATCCGAACGCACAAACATGAAACGATATTCCTTTCCCTGTTTTCGGGCAGCTGAATCGTACTTGCTTCCTGCCAGCGTAAAGAGCACCCTTTTCAACCAGGAAAATCCGTTACGTTCGGCAAACATACGGTTGGGTCCGGTTCGCAGGCTCAGCAATCGTCCTCCGCGTTTCAATACGGACAACTCATGCTCAAACTCTGCCGCACCCAAAGTGTCCAGAACATAATCTATTCCGGACAGCACTTCCCAATAATTTTCTTTTTCATAGTCGATATATCGGTCAACACCCATATCCATAAACTTGCTTCGGGAACGTTCGTTTCCGGTTACTACAACACGGAGTCCCATCTCCAGGGCAACAGGAACGGCAACTTGTCCGAAACTTCCGGAAGCTCCGGTAATGAGCAGAGTCTTTCCCGGTTCAGCTTCCAACTCTTCCACCAGCCCCTGATAGGCTGTCAGGCCAGCCAACGGAATGGCCGCAGCCGTCACAAAATCATAACCTGAAGGCATTTTCGCGACTGCATCACGGTCAACGGCAACATATTCAGCAAATGCACCTATTTTCTTTAAGGGCAGCCGGGTATAGACCTGATCGCCAATCCGAAAATCCGTCACATTTTTTCCCATCTTTTCAACGACACCGGCACATTCATTTCCCAATGTCAGAGGCATGCCGTAATCCTGAATCAATCGCACACTTCCTGTTGCAAGCAATATTTCCAAAGGATTGACAGCAGCCGCCTTCACCTTTATCAGTATTTCATTGCCGTTTGGTTCCGGCACGGGAACATCATTGACCGAAACACTGATTTTCTTTGAGTATTTCTTGATTTGAGCAGCTTTCATATTACTACTATCCACTTTTGAAAAATCATTACAATTCAGGCTGTGACATTCTATCCTTACGGTCGCACATGATATCATCCATATTGTCCGCAGCCCATTGAAGAAGAGAACCGAGAATCGGCTGCAAGGATTTCGCTCTTTCCGTAAGCGCATATTCCACCCGTGGAGGAATTTCCGTAAAGACAGTTCTTGTGACATATCCGTCTTCTTCCAGAGTCCGTAACGTCATTGCCAACATTCTTTGCGAAATGTCAGGCATGTGTTGTTTGAGTTCCTTAAAACGCATGCTTTCCTTTCCGGACAGGCCCAGAATATAAATTACGAGCAACGTCCATTTGTCACATAATCGTGCCAATATGTTCCTAACCGGACAAGCAGGAAACATGGCATCCTGTATGGTTGATCTTTTCATAACAGTTCAGCTATTCCTCCGTGTAAGAAGTTCTGGTTATTATTTTCAATGCACAAAAGTAATCGAATATATTTAAATAACCAAGTATATTTTTTATACTAACATAATTTTACATTCCATGACAGAAAAAGGATTTGCTTAATTATTTTTAAATTCGCACGGATATGGACAAATTTTCACTATATTTGGATAATATAGGATGCGGCTCGGGATAAAAAATATCTGAAACAAGTTTCGATATTTTATTCTCCGCTCACCTTTCGCTATATTTGGATAATATATAATTACCACTATGATAGAAAACGAACGAACAATACGCCACAAACTTGTGGTGGAGGCAGCCCACCGGATGATGACGGCAGCACGCACCGCGCCGAAAGGGAAAGGCATTGACATTATTGAGATTGTCTTGGTTTCAGAACGGCAGGATTTGGAAAAACTGGCCACAACAATGCGCCAAAAGGCGGAGGAATCGGGAATGAAATTTCTCCTGCGCGATGCCGACAATATTCTGCAAGGCGAAGCGGTCATTCTCATTGGCACACGCCGACAGGTACAGGGCCTCAACTGCGGATATTGCGGCTATGCCACTTGTGCCGAGAATCCCTGCACGAACCCTTGTGCCATCAACAGCATCGACGTAGGCATTGCCGTCGGTTCTGCCTGCGCAACGGCTGCCGACATGCGTGTCGACACCCGCGTCATGTTCTCGGCCGGTTGGGCTTCGGAAGCTCTCGACTGGATGCCCGGATGCCACCAGACCATTGCCATTGCTGTCAGTGCTTCTTCCAAAAATCCGTATTTCGACCGCAAGCCGAAAGAAGAGAAAAAGTAACAGATATTCACCTTAAACCCATCATTGAATCTAACAATCGTTTGGGGGTAAAATAAACCGGTGGCGGAGAGTTTTTTTGTATCACTTTCCGCCACCGATATTTTTCTGTCCCGAGTTCGGACTATAGTTTCTTCAACCCTTTCAGGCTTTCCTTGTCAGGCGCTTCCATAATGCTGATGGCATAGCCGCCACCGGAAGCCGCCTTGAGTTTCAATTCCGTACGGTTGGTTACGATACCTTTCGTGATGGTGTATGCCTGCGGATTATGTTCCCAGCTTGCATCCTTCGCGTCGGCATAGATTGTAGCCACATATTTTTTGTCCTTGTCAAGGAAATCGAGCTTGATTTTCGATTCATGACCGTTTTCATCACTGGTGTTCCCAATAAACCAATTGTCGGTTCCCTTTGCCTTGCGGGCCACTGTGATATAGTCGCCCGGCTCGGCTTCCAAGTAGATACTCTCGTCCCAATCAACGGCCACATCCTTGATAAACTGGAATGCGTCCATAAAGCGCTCGTAGTTTTCAGGCAGGTCGGCGGCCATCTGCAACGGACTGTACATCGTCACATACAGCGCCAACTGACGGGCAATCGTAGAGTGTACCTGCTTTTTCTTGTTCTTGTCGTAGTAGGTGAAATCCATTTGGAACAATCCCGGAGTAAAGTCCATTGGACCGCCCATCAGACGGGTAAACGGCAGGATGGTCGTATGGTCGGGACGCAGACCGCCGAACGATTCGAATTCCGTACCGCGGGCGGATTCCTGTGCCAGCCAGTTGGGATAAGTACGGCAAAGTCCTGTCGGCCGCACTGCCTCATGGCTGTTAACCATAATCTTGTAATCGGCGGCACGCTTGGCCACATAAATATAATGGTCGTTCATCCATTGCGAACTGTGATATTCGCTGCGGGGAATGATGTCGCCCACATAGCCGGTCTTCACGGCATTGTAACCATGGTCCACCATATACTGGAAAGCCTGGTCGAGATGACGCTCATAGTCGGCGGCATTTGAGGCCGTTTCGTGGTGCATCATCACGCGCACGCCTTTCTCGGCAGCATAACGTTGCAACTCGTCGATGTCGAAATCCGGGTAAGGACGGGTAAAACTGAAATGCACGTTTTTCGTGTAGGCGGCCCAGTCTTCCCAGCCTTCGTTCCAACCTTCCACCAGCACGGCGTCAAATCCGTGTTTGGAGGCGAAATCGATATAGCGTTTCACGTTTTCCGTGTTGGCAGCGTGGCGGCCGTTCGGTTTCAATTTCGTATAGTCGGTCACACCCGGCTGGGCTGAAAAATAGTTGCTGTAGTTCCATGTGCGGGGAAGTCCCGTAAACATTTCCCACCATACGCCGACATACTTCACCGGATGAATCCAGGAAGTGTCATCGTAAGCACACGGCTCGTTCAGGTTCAGAATCAGATTGCTTGCCAAAATGTCGCGGGCATCGTCGCTCACCACAATCGTGCGCCACGGCGAACGCGCAGGTGCCTGAAAATAGCCTCTTACGCCGTTACGGTCGGGAACCAAATCGGCCTTCAGACAGAAGTTATTGTCGTCGACCGCCAGTTCCATGGCCGGAAAATCGACCAGCGCAGCCTCGTGGATATTCACATACAGACCGTTCGTGCCTTTCAGCATCAGCGGAGTCTGCACAATCAGGTCGCCCTTGGCCTTGTTCTGAAAACTCATCTTCGACTGTTTGGGCAATTCCTCGCGAATTTGGGATAGCGGTGCCGTAGTATAGGGAAACTCGTTGTTGTCGTAGTCGCCGGGAATACAGAAAGCCGTGTAATCCTCCCCGAGGTTGAACTCCGTCTTTTCATCGGCAATCGTGAATTTGTGCAGTTTCTTCTGCACATCCCATTCATAGCGGAATCCCAGTCCATCGTCAAACACCCGAAAATAAACCGACATGGTGCGCTGCGTTTTCGGCTGGACAAGGTTGACCGTCAACTGCCGATAGGCGTTGACAATCTTGCTTTGCTCACCCCAAACGGGAGTCCATGTCTCATTGACGCTCGTCGTGTCAACAGCCGCAATTTCAAACCCGGAATCCATACTACCCTGTTCAGTCAGGACAAAGCCCATACGGCTTTCTTTCACGACAGGTACCGACTTATAGGTCAAGGCGTAATAAGGAACGCCATCCTTGACATTAAAATCCAGTTTCACTTCGCCATTGGGAGAAACTATGGTTTCAGCCGCTGCCGAAAAGGCAAACAGCGAAGCAAAAGCCAACGAAATCAAATTGTTTTTCATATATTATAAATTTTATTCTTCCATGAATACAAAGGTAATAATTTGCCTTTATCAATTACATGAAATATGAATTTATCGGCACAATTCGGCAGGAACATCATACTGCTTCTGAAGCCGTTTCAGTTCTGCTTTCAGCTCATCGGTCACTTTTTCCGTTCCTTTCTGCCCGTAAATGTTGTGCATTTCCTGCGGATCTTTTTTCAGGTCATACAGTTCCCATATATCTTCCTTGTAGAAATGCATCAGCTTATACTGCCCCATCCTAACGCCGTAATGAGCGCGCACGCTATGAAATCCCGGGAATTCGTAATAATGGTAGTACAGCGACTTGCGCCAGTTTTTCGGAGTTTTTCCTGTTTCTACTATATCCTTGAACGACTCGCCCTGCATTTCTTCCGGCACATCAATGCCGCACATGTCGAGGAACGTAGGGGCAAAATCTATGTTCTGTGTCAGTGCCGTCACTTTTGTCCCCGGCTTGATATGCTCCGGCCAACGCATCACCATCGGCATACCGAACGACTCTTCATACATAAACCGCTTGTCAAACCATCCGTGTTCGCCCAAATAGAATCCTTGATCAGTGGTGTAGACAACAATCGTATTTTTGTCAAGCCCCGTACGTTTCAGATAGTCAAGAATTTCACCCACGCTTTCGTCCACACTCGCCACGGTAGCCATATAGTCCTGCATATAACGCTGGTATTTCCATTCAGCCACTTCCTTGAACGAACGCTTTTTGGAATAAAACTCATTATTGCGTTCACGGTAGGCATCCAGGAAACGCCGTTGTTCGTCAGGAGTCATCGTACCCAGGAAAGCATGCGGCCACGGGTCGAACAGCAGTTCGTCACTGTCTATGCCTGCCACCATCTTCAAGTCATGGCCTTCATACATGTCACGGTAAATGTTCATTTTCTGCATCTCGGCGACATAACGGCCTTCATAGGCATCGAAATAGTTGTCGGGCAACGGGAACTTCGTATGCTCATACAGGCGGTAATGGCGTTCGGCAGGCACCCAGTTGCGGTGCACGGCCTTGTGGTGCATCATCAGAAAAAACGGCTTGCGGCCTTTGCCCTCACGGTTGTCCAGCCAATCCTCGCAATATTGCGTAATGAGGTCGGTGACATAGCCCATGTGCTGTGTCGTGTCGTTCTCCGTGATGAAATACGGATTGCAATAGTCTCCCTGGTCATTGAGAATCATCCAATGGTCGAAACCGGTCGGCTTGGAAATCAAATGCCACTTGCCGATAATGGCCGTTTCATAGCCGTTGGCCTGCAACACTTTCGGCAGAGTGAGCTGCGAACCGTCGAACCCCTTGTTGGAATTCTGCATGAATCCGTTTTTATGGCTGTGCTTTCCTGTCAGCACGGCAGCGCGGCTCGGACCGGAAATGGAGTTGCAGCAATAGTTGTTCATAAACACGGCCCCTTCATTGCCAATGCGGTCAATGTTGGGAGTCGGAGCGATTTTTCCAATTGGATGCCCGTAGATACTCATTGCCTGGCGGGCATGATCGTCGCTCATGATAAATATAATGTTCGGGCGTTCGTCACCCGTCTGTGCCGCAACCGGCAACAACGGCAACGCACACAGTCCCAAGGATAAGTTCCGTAAATTCATAGTCAATCCAGTTTGTGTAATTTTATCGCATTCAAGAATGTATGTCCTTTCCGAACGGCAAAGCGAACGTCAATTGTGCCACCGGTCACCGTCACCAACTGCTTTTTTACCAAAGCACGATTTCCGCCCACCAGTTCGGAAGGTGAAAATTCCGACAGCCATACGGTGCCATTGACCGTTACGTCAAACACGTTTGCGTCTTTCTGCTCCGATTCGTCCCCATTGCCCAAATCATAGGCCAACCGACGTGAAGGCGCTGTCAAGTCGGCAAATTGCAATTCGAGTTCATAAGTCCCGTCGGGAACATCAAAGCGGTAGCCTTCTATGTCTGACCGCATGGTCTGCAACAAAGGATTGTTGTGCGTGCCTTTTGCCTCGGCTGTCGTACCAATCCTTCCCGGCGACTTGCGGAACACTTCACCACCTACATATCCCCAACTTCCCGACTGATAAGCCTGGTCGGGCAGCCAGCACAATCCGCTGAGGGCATCCGTGAAATAGCAGTTGCTGCCCACATTGACAGCGAGTTCCACGCCCGACACGTTTTCCTCCGTCAGATGCTCCGGAACCATATCTACATATATTTCCGACACCTGCTCAGAGGCTTTTCCCTGAAATTCACCGTTAGCCTTCACCACGTTCCTGCCCGCCTGAAGCTCTACATTCCACACAGCATTGCAGTTCTCCATCGTCTTTTCGCCATACGAACGGCCGTTGACAGAGAGGCTAACTTTCTCAAAATTGGAATATACTTTCAACGGATGAACCACCGGACTACCGTCGGACACCACCGTACGACGGCTCCAGTCGGAAACGGCGGCATGGAGCACAGGAATGTCTTTACGCAAGAATGCCTGAAAATAATAGTAGACGTCCTTCGGCGTGCGGTCGGCATAGACCAAACCCTTATTGTTGATATGCGGCATGGATTCCTGACGCGAAGCGGAACTGAAATCAATGAAATTCCATTCAGCACCGCCGATTACATACGGGCGTTCCATGATGACCGGCAAATAATGTTCGAGAAACGTTTGTTGCCACTGCATCGAGAAATCGAATATTTCAGGTTTCAGCGATTGCAGACGGCGGTCGCTTCCAGCCCCGAATTCGCTCACCAGCAGACTGCGTGCGGGATATTTCCGGTGTTCCTCGTCCAAGAAACGCTCGAAACCGTTCAGATTGTTTCCATACCAGCCCTGATATAGATTCCAACCGGCAACATCCGTAATGTTGGACAAACCTACACGATTGTAAATCTGATCCCCATGAAAGGCCATCGTGCTGAGGCGGTACGGGTCTTCCGTCTTCAAGGTTTCTTCCAATACTCGTGCCAAGCGAAGAGTGTTTTCATAAAACGTGTTCAAACGATTCTTCTTTACCCTGTATTGCAACTGAATCAGCACTTCATTCATGTATCCCCACATTGCTACGGAAGGATGATTATAATGCTGACGAATCATTTCCAACAATGCCGTTTGGGAATTGGCGGCAAACTCATCGCCCAACGCAATCAAATCGACAAGCGGCACTTCCTCCCAGACAAGCAGTCCAAGCTCGTCGCAGGCACGCAGCACGGCTTCATCCTGCGGATAATGTGCCAGACGCAGGAAATTGGCCCCCATATCCTTTATCATTTTCACATCGCGGCGGTGCATTTCGTCGGTCAAGGCAATGCCCAGCGGATATTGGTCCTGATGTCGGCTGACGCCCATCAGTTTCAACGGCTCACCGTTCAGCAGGAAGCCACGCTCTGCATCCAACGCAAACCAGCGCACGCCCAACGGCACTTCCACACAGTCCACCGCTTGCTTCCGCGAACGGTCGGAAACCTTTACATTTACCGAATACAGATTCGGGCTGTCGGGTGTCCACAACTGCGGATGCTGAATAGACAGCATTTCAGAAGCTGACACCGATTTTCCCGGTTTCAGCTTGTAGTTTTTTGTTTCTTTTGCCACTACATTTCCCTTTTTGT
>ULSJ01018373.1_pt1 | contig 12385 bp, 10 predicted proteins | sample 1956291 | NCBI WGS metagenome assembly ULSJ01 (sample SAMEA4835705, study PRJEB28245) | human gut metagenome | biome: gut microbiome; material: fecal sample | place: Denmark | collected 2008 | reverse complement strand
GGCGGCGGCATCGGCAAGGTCTGCGTCCGGCAGAGCCAGCAGCACAGTGGGGAACACCTCGATGCGGCTGTCCAGACCGGTCAGCCGCCCCACCGGGCGGGCCAGATTATACCTGCGCAGGGTGCGCATCAGTTCCTCCAGCGTGCGCTGGTCCAGCCGCCGGGGCAGGTTCATCTTCTGCAGCTCCGTCTGCACCTCTTCCACCGTGACCAGCACCTGATCGGCGCTGGCGGCAAGGCTCTCCCGCTTTTGCAGGTAGAGCAGGCGGAGCACCAGCAGCAGGATGCTCTCGTATTTCAGCAGCCGGGCCTGGCTGCCCTCATGCTCGTTGACCAGCGCCGCCGCCTGCAGCGGAGCCGGGTAAAGCGTTACCGCATAGCCCAGCGGCGCGAACACCGCCCGCACCTCGGGCAGATGATCCTGCACATAGAGGTATTTTGCCCGCTGATCCTCCACGCCGCCCAGCACAAAGCAGTGGTTGAGCAGATAGTTTGCGGTCTCTTCCAGCATTTTATTCGGTTCGGCCATGGTCAGCGTCCTCCCTGCGGGGTGTCAGAATAAACTCTTCAAACCGGAAGCCGCCCCGTTCGACCCAGTTTCCGGTAAGGGTGATATCGTAAGCCCGGCGCGGCGACTGCGAGTAGGTGTGCAGGCCGATGATGCGGGCAAAATCGCGGGGGTATTCCTCCGCCAGCGTGGAGGCGGCCACCGCACTGCGGGCGGCAAGGGCCTGTTTTGCCAGCAGGCCCACGTTTTCCTCAGTCACGGCCATCCGGGCGTAATCCAGCAGCAATTGCTGTTCTTTGCGCAGCTGCTCCGCATCCAGCCCGGCCTGCCGCACCGGGGCCAGCGGCGTTTCGCTGCGGGGCGCGGCAGGCGGGTAGAGGGGCTTTGCCCCGAACACCGCCGCCGGGTAGAGGTGCAGGTGCTTTGCCACCGGGCCGTCATCCGGCGCGAACAGCTGGTCGGGCGTTTTGATCTCCTCGGCATAGCGGCGGAGCAGGGCGGTGACACTGCCCTGCGAGGAGCGGTCGCTCAGCAGCAGGAACTGTGCCCGCTGCACGGCCCGCTTGCGGTAGCGGATGTGGCTCTGGTCGATCTGGCGCATCAGGGTGCTCATCTCTTCCAGCGAATCCCGCAGTTTCTGGATGAGGGCACGCACGGCAGGGGCGGCTTCGCCGGGGGCACAGCGCTCCACCCGGGCGTAATCCAGCGCCAGCCGGGGCAGGTGCTCTGCCTCGCAGTCGTCCAGCTCCTCTTCCAGATAAGCGCGGTAATTGAACAGATTATCGCTGGTCTTGAAACGGTGGTAAGCGGCGGCCACCACCTTTTCCTCGTACTGGTCGAAGAGCTCCAGCACCTCCTGCGGGGTGCGGTTGCGGGTGAGCCGGTCGATATAATGCCCGATGGATGCGTTCAGCGCCCGCAGGGACTTATTCAGTGCTTCCAGATCGGAGGCCACCTCCCGCAGAACATTCTCATAGGGGCTCTTTTCCTCCCCGATGTTCTGCAGCAGCTGCCAGGCCTTGTACAGCTTGCCGGTGTAGGTGACAACACGCGGGTTCAGGATCTCTTCCAGCGCTTCCAGCAGAGGGGCCACCTCAGGCACAAAGGCAAGGGCAGGCTCTTCCTCATAGCTGCCGGGCTGCTCTTCCAGCCAGCCGGTGCGGCGCAGGCGGAGCAGAAAGCCCAGCGCAAGGGTATGGGGATCCCGGGTGGGCTGTTCGGCTTCGTCGCCCGCGTCATCGGCATCCAGTGCCAGCGGCTTTGCCAGTGCCGCAAAGTAATCCTCGGCCCGGCTCACTGCTTCTGCCCGGGAGATGGAGTAATCCGCCGTGTGGCGGCACTCCTCCCACAGCAGGAGCAGCAGCTCCGCATAAAACGCCCGGTTGGGCCCCGCCAGCGGGCGGAACAGCCGCGGGCTGACCAGTTCAAACAGCTGCATCCAAAGGTTCCTTTCTTTCGACAAAATCTATCTTTTATTGTACCACAATCAGAAGGATTTTGCCACAAATACAAAAAGCCCCGGAGGGCGGCAGGGGTTCCGCGCTCCGGGGTATGCTCAAGAAAATTTTGCTTGTATTCTAATCGTTACAATCAGGCGTTAAAGTTTGCCTTTACAGTCATTCTGTATGCAACGCCAACATAGGTCTTGCCATTCTTCACGATGCTTGCAGCGCCGACAGCTTCCGGTTTCTGAGAGGAAATCTTATTCACGTTGTTTGCATTTGCCTGGCTCAACAGTTCCTCAGTCACTTCGATAGCCTTATACTTGGTCTTGTCAGCATTGATACCCTGAGCAATGACATACACAGTGAAGGTACCAGTGCCATCCTTGTTATCAACAACATCGCAAGGCAGGCCATACATCTTGGACTTGTTCAGAGAAGCAATATCGATTTCGCCGTTCTCATCAATCTGGTTCAGCATTGCACCAACTTTATTCTTCAGGTCTGCGTCATTCTGATAGGTAGTATCGTAAGCCTTATTGAAGCTTTCGATCATCAGGTTTTCTGCACGCTGGCCCAAAGACTGCGGTGCCTCCTCGCCGCAAGCGGTCAGCATCGCCAGAGCCAGCACGCTGGCCAGCAGGATTGCAACAAGACGTTTCATTTTTTTCATAAAACAATTTCCTCCATAATAAAATTCAGGCCCCCTGTATAACCCCAAATCATACAGTGTACCTAAATTTATTTTACCATTTACCCCCCCCCCCTATGTCAATTCGCAGACTAGCTAAAATTTTCATTTCTTTTTTGTGCAAATAAAAAAGCCCCGGAGGGCGGCCTTTCAGCCACGCTCCGGGGAGTGTATTGCTGTATCCTTATGCGTTGGGATTAACCTGAACAACGATAGAAATGTACATGTTGCCCTTGATTGTCTTTGCGGCTACACCAACCTTGGTCCACTTGCCAACTGCGCTGATGTTCACATCCTTATTCTCATTGTTTATCCGGTTAAAGAACTCTTCCAACAGTTTACCGGTATACTCATTCTTGACCACGAACTTGACCGTATAAATACCATTATCACGATTGACCTCTATTCTAGAGCCTAAATTCAAAAAACCAGTATCGATGTTCACTTTCGAATCCAAGAACTTTTCAGCTTCCTGTTTGAGCTCGGTGTCATTGCACAGCTGTGGTGCCGAACCACGCTTTGCATTGATCGTGCTCATCATCTGAGCTTCTGCCTGAGCCTCAGGGGTCGATGGGGTATCACCGCCGCAGGCGGTGAACAGAACAAGTACCATGGTCGCCGCCAGAATCAAAGCGGCCAGTTTTTTCAGCATTTTCATGTCGGGACCTCCAGTCGTTTTGTTGTGTTTTTCATAATATGCAGGGTGCCTTTCCATTTTGAAACAGAACCCCTTCTGGCTTTATTTTATCCAACGACTGTCGCTTTTGTCAATTGCCAGCTTCACCAAACATTTTCTCCTGCTTTTGTTGTTTTTTCCAGAACGAATCTTCGCAAAGATCCTTTGCCATGCCCGGGGCAAAAACCGGAAAATATTTCCGGCGTTTACACAATTCTACCACGATTTGGTGCTAAACTTAAGGCAATGGGAACCGCCGGGTGCCGTTCCTGAACAAGGAAAAGGAGTTTGCCCCATGCAGCATGGTTCCCTGCGCGCTCCGGTGCGCGTTTTCATGGCAGCAGTTCTGCTGTGCCTGAGCTTTCTGGCCGCGCCAAAGGCTGCGGCGGCACAATTGCAGGATGTGAACGGCATCACGCTGCTGTCCTTCGACAGCCAGCAGATCGTCTCCATCGGCAACCAGACCTCGGGCCGGTGCAGCTGGTACGCCCTGCGCTACGCCCGCACCATTCTGGATGGCAAGCCCTGCTCAGGCAGCGGGATGTGGTCGAACGGCGCGGTATGGTCTGCCGCCGGGTACTACGCTTACAGCGGCTCCCTTTCCGGCTGCCTTTCCCGCCTGTATGAAGAGCTGCAGGCCGGGCGGCCCGTCATCGTACATCTGAAAAACACCGCTGTCAGCGGCGTGTCCAAGCACACCAACCGCGTGACGAGCTATGAATACCACCTCTCCGGCTCCGGCTGGAAAGAGGTCAATTACCCCCACATCGCCACCAGCAGCACCTACGGACACTGGGTGTGCGTGGTGGGCATCTCCCCCACGGCAGACCCCGAAAACCTGCGGGAGAGCGATTTCTATGCGCTGGACCCCGCGCGGGTCAGCGTGAACGGCACACTGGCCGTAACAAAGCTTTTGGATGGCACCATCTGGACTGATAACTCTCCCTTAAAAGTCGCAGCCTGACGCTCCCTTACAAAACACAACAGCCCCCGGAACATGCAGGGTTCCGGGGGCTTCGTGTTTTGTATCGGGGGTTACAGCTCCTGATAGGCGCTCATCATGGCGGGGATGAACTGCTTTTTGCGGCTGACCACGCCGGGCAGCGTCCAGCTGCCGTCGGCAGCGGGCCGGCTCTCAAAGCCGTTGCTCAACACCTCGGCGGCGTAGCGGCCGGTGCAGATGACCACGCTCTCCTCCTTGGGCACATCGGTCAGCAGCATGTAGAGGTCCTCCACGTTCTGCTTGTTGCGGGCCTCCTCCAGATAGGGCTGGAGCAGCGCCTGGGCGGCCTGCAGGTTTTTGCGGGTCATGTAGCTGCCCTGCGCCACGCCAAAGCGGATATCGCCGCACATGAACACCTTGAAGTCCTGCAAAAAGACCTCTTCGGGGGTCTTGCCGTCCAGTTTTTCACCGGCCTCGAACATTTCGGTGGAAAACTCTTCAATGTCCACGCCTGCGATCTTGGCCAGACGCTTGGCGGCGTTTTCATCCACGGGGGTGCAGGTGGGGCTGCGGAAGGCCAGCGTATCCGAAAGGATGGCCGCCAGCAGCAGGCCCGCGATCTGGGGCGGGATGTCCACACCGTTTTCATCGTACATCTGGGTGATGATGGTGGCGGTGCAGCCCACGGGCTGGTTGCGGAAGTAGACCGGGCCGCTGGTCTCCAGACTGCCGATGCGGTGGTGATCGATGATCTCCAGGATCTCGGCCTGATCAAAGCCCTCCACGGCCTGGGTGGCCTCGTTGTGGTCCACCAGAATGATGCGCCGCTTGCGCAGGGCAATGACGTTGCGGCGGCTGACCATGCCGCAGTATTTGCCTTCCTCATCGAGGATGGGGAAATAGCGGTGGCGCACCTTTGCCATCACCCGCAGCACATCGGCCACAGGGGTGACGAGGGTGAATTTGAGGATGTTGTCCCGGGTCATATAATAGGAGATGGGGGCGCACTGGCTGATGAGCTTGCCCGCCGCGTAGGTATCCACAGGGGTGGTCATAATGGCAACGCCGGTCTCATCGGCAATGCGCTGGATGGTGCGGCCCACCTTGGCCCCATTGCAGATGATGAGCAGGGAGGCTTCCTTTTCAATGGCGCAGAGCTGGCTTTCGTACCGGTTGCTCAGAATGACGATATCCCCCTTTTCCACGCTGCTTTCCAGCATCTCGGGGGTGGCGGTGCCGATCTTGATGTGGCCGGTGGTGCAGACCGCGTCGGCATTGCCCACCACCATGGTGCCGTTCAGCGTTTCAAGGATGTTCTTATAAGAGGTACGGCTCTTGGCCAGCACCGCGGTATCGAACACGTCCATGTTGGCGGTGGCAAGATCCTTCACGGTGATGATGCCCTCCAGCTCGTTGTCCGCGCTGGTAATGGACAGGGTGTCGATCTGCTGGTCGCGCATGATCTTCCATGCGCGGCGCAGGCTGGTGGAGCCCGGGATGCCCGGCATCTCGCGGTAATCCACGTCCCGGATCTTGGGGTTCACGTCGGTGCACATCCGGGGCGGCGTGACACCGAACTTTTTCAGGACGAACTCGGTCTCCTGATTCATTTTACCGGCACGGCGCGGCTCACAGACCAGCGTGCTGGTGCGGTTTTTGAGCTCCGCATAGGCAATGGCGGAGCAGATGGAATCGGTATCGGGGTTGCGGTGCCCGATGACCACGACCTTGTGTGCTTCTTTTGGCATAGGTTGTTCCCCTCTCTGGGTCAGATTCATTTACCTTCCGATCGGCCCCATGCCCCAAACCACCGGGCACGGCTGCCAGCTACATTTTAACACATCCGGCCCCGGGGGTAAAGGCGGCAGATATCTTTTTCTTGACAGCGCCCCAAAAATCGTCTATCCTTGACCTGAATTTTTTCTCTTTGGAGGTCACCCCATGAAAAAGCTGTTCCGCGCCCTTTCCCTCTGCCTGACGCTGGCCCTGTGCGTGTCCGGCAGCACCGCCGCGCTGGCCGAGGCTCCCGCCGCCACGCCCGCCCCCCAGGACGAACGTGTCATCACCGATGTAAGTCCCCTTGAGGATCAGATCCGCAACATCGTCGGCTTTACCACCAGCACCGGCGGCCCCTACGATTTTGAACAGGCCGACCATAGATCTGCCGTGCAGGCCTACGGTGCAGAACCCGCCGAGGGTGCCGTGGCCTTGCTGCGCGTCTACGCCCGGGCCGAGGACCGGGGCGATGCCTCCATCAATTCCAGCGGCCACTCCTTCCTCTCGGTGCGGAACGTTTCGGACCATGACATCGAGGTGGGCGGCCTGCGGATCGCGCCCGACACCGAGATGACATTCTGGCCAAGTACGGCGATCTGGCCGCATACAACCCCCAGGTCCCCTACGACTACATCGTTTATTACGGCACCAGCCTGACCCCCAGCAAAGAGTTTGCCTGATTTTTTGATTTGTTGGATACAACATCTTGATTTTCACGTCATTCCGCGCTATCATGGGTGTGTTTGAATCCACGCGCCAAGGGAGGACACCATGACAGACGCATCGACCACATCAAGACCGCTGTTCAACCGTCAACAGCTCATCTCACTTTTCCTGCCGCTGGTGGCAGAGCAGGCCCTCAGCATCTCCATCGGTCTGGCGGACACCCTGATGGTCTCCTCGGTGGGCGAAGCCGCTGTTTCGGGCGTGAGCCTGGTGGACTCCTTCAACGTGCTGATGATCCAGCTGCTCAGCGCACTGGCCACCGGCGGCGCGGTGGTCGCCAGCCAGTACATCGGCCACCGGGAGCCCAAACGGGCCAAGGCCAGTGCCGCACAGATCATGTTCATTATGATCTCGCTCAGCGTGGTCACCGCCGTCATCGTGGCGGTGGGGCGGCACGCCATCCTGCGGGGCATCTTCGGCTCCATTGACGCGGATGTGATGCGCTACGCTGAGACCTATTTTCTGCTCTCGGCCCTGAGCTATCCCTTTATCGGCGTGTACAACGCCGGTGCGGCTCTGTTCCGCGCCCAGGGCAACAGCAAGATCAGTATGCTTTCCAGCCTGGTGATGAACGTGGTGAACATTGGCGGCAACGCCATCCTGATCTACGGGTTCGGCATGGGCGTAATGGGTGCGGCCACCGCCAGCCTCGTGAGCCGGATGATCGCCTGCTTCACCGTGATGTTCCTGCTGCAGAAGCCGGGTTGTGCGCTGCGCATCGACCACCTCACCGACCTGAAGCCTGACCTCGACCTCATCAAGCGCATCCTGAAAGTCGGCATTCCCGCCGGCATTGAGAACGGCATGTTCCAGATCGGCAAGCTGTCGGTCTCCAGCCTGACCAGCACGCTGGGTACCGCCGCCATTGCCGCAAACGCCGTGGCAGGCAACATCTCCAGCTTCCTGAACGTGCCCGCCTCCGCCGTTGGCATCGGCGCGCTGACCGTTGTGGGCCAGTGTCTGGGTGCCGGGGAAAAGGTGCAGGCCAAGCGCTATTCCCGCCTGCTGCTCCTGACCGCCTACGCCGGGGACTGGGTGATGAATCTTTCCGGCCTGTTCTTCCTGAACAAGCTGGCGCTCTCCTGGTTCAACCTCTCGCCGGAGGCCTACGGCATGGCACTGGAGCTGATGGTCTGGTTCAACGCTGTATCGCTGATCCTGTGGCCCTCCAGCTTCACCCTGCCCAACATCCTGCGCGCCGCCGGAGATGCCGCCTTTACCATGACGGTCAGCGTCATCTCCATGTGGGTGTTCCGGGTGGCCTTCTGCTACCTGATGGTGCTCAAGTTCCACTGCGGCCTGCTGTTCATCTGGATGGGCATGTTCCTGGATTGGGCCATGCGCTCGCTGTTCTTCTGCGTCCGCTTTGTCCGCGGCAGGTGGATGGAACAAAAGGTGATCTGAGTTTCCGTATATCCGGCCCTCTCCGCCATTGCAGTTCTGGCGGGGAGGGCCTTTTTTGTGCAGGAAACCCGCATCCTGTCTCGTATCAATAGGCAGAAGCTTCTCTCCCCTGCATCCGCTTCCCCAAAGCATACCAAATTCCGCGCGGATGTGTTCACGATTTTGTCAGCTTTTTGTCTTGTTTTCTTCGTCTTTGCGCGGTATAATCATACGCTGCAAAGAACTTTAGGCGGGGCTGCGGCCCCCATTCCAGAAAAGGAAGTGTGTTCCATGCGCAACTGGTTTTCCCGCCATCCCGTTTCGTTCATGGCGTTTTATCTCCTGTTTTACCTTTCGGCGTTCCATTGGCTCGAAGTCCATATTGCCGTGCCCGATGTTCTGGTGCACTGCCATCTGGACGACCTGATCCCCTTTTGCAAATATGCCATCGTGCCCTACTTTGCGTGGTTTTTGTGGATCCCGTTCACCCTGTTCTACCTGCTGTGGAAAGCGCCCCGGGCCGACTTCTGGCGGCTCTGCCTGCCCCTGTTTGCGGGCATGACCATTGCGCTGGCCTGCTATGTCATCCTGCCCACCGGGCTGGACCTGCGGCCCTACCGGGTGTACGGCAGCGACCTCTTTGCTCAGGCCGTGCGGATGCTCTATGCCACCGACACGCCCCTCAACGTCTGCCCCTCCATCCATGTGTTCAACTCGGTCACCCTGATGATGGCCTACTACCGCAGCCGCATCTTTGAAACGCCGGGCCGCCGCTGGATGCGGCCCGCCTCCGCCGTGCTCTGCGTCTCCATCATCGCGTCCACGGTCCTGCTCAAGCAGCACAGCTGCATTGATGTATTGCTGGGCATCCTGCTGGCCATGGTTCTGGATACGGCCATGACCGCACTGGAACACAGCGACGCAAGAGCCTTGCAGCGGCTGTAAACTTTCTCTGAAACGTAAAACTCCCCCGCCAAATGGACGGGGGAGTTTTTGCATTTTGGGGCATTACGGAGCCGGGGCAGTGAACTCTTTCAGGTGCGCTGTATCCAGCTCTTCGGCATCTTTGGCCGCTGATGTATAGGAAATTTTCAGATATTTCAGGGCCGTATCGTTTGCCAGCAGTTTTTTGCAGGTTTCCGTATCAAACGTGATGTTGTTGGTCAGATCCAGCCAGATCAGCTGCGGCATCTGGGTCAGGGGAGTATAATCCATGTCCTTGTAGGCTTCCTGTGCACCCTGAGAGAGAGACATACTCAGATACTGCACACTGCTCTCCGCCAGCGGGGCAAAGCTGTCGATCTCCGGCCCTTGGCACAGCTGCAGAAAGCTCAGATTTTCCATCTGCTTCAGCGGTTCCAGCGAACCGATCCGAGTCACGTCCAGTCTCAGGACCCGCAAGTCAGCTCCGGCCAGCTGGGTCAGATCGACCTCACTGCCGGTGATCCACAGCATCTTCAGCGACTTCATCTGCGCCAGCGCCGAAAGGTCGGAGACATTGGAATCCGCCCGAATCTCGTCACTGCCATATTCCAGCTTTACCACAGAATCCAGCTTTGCAAAGGTCGGGAATGCGCTGCTCTCCACACTGGGCACACTCAAAAGCATCAGATTTTTGCATTCTTCCAGACCTGTCAGATCTGTAATGGGTGGGGTTCCCCTTCTATTATTGACCGACAATACCTGCAAGCTGTCAAAATGCCGCAGATCTGCGAGCGAAACCACCGGATCATACGTTCCCTCTACGCTGACTGCGCAGGCTGCCAGCTGCTCATTGCTGCTGACGTTTCCCCCAATGTCCACCCCATCCGGTGCATCTTTGACGAGGAGATCCCCTACGCCGGTTCCGGAATTTATCGAGACTCGCTGATAATCCCAGACATCGCTGTGATAGATATCTCCCTCCGGCCTGTCAAGCCAGTTTCGGACGTGCTTTTCCATCACAGGGTCCTGCCACTCAATGACATAATCCTCCCCATGCTCGGCGTGACTGGCCGGAACCGTAAGTGTCGTCTGCTGAACGAAAACATCCTGCATTTCCGAACGGAAAGGTCCCGGTCTCAGATTCAAAGAGCTTGCACATGCACTGAACAAAAGCATTGCACAGATCAACAAACTCGACGCTTTTAACATTTTACGCATAACAGGCTCCTTTCTGTTTCGGCAAAATCTCTAGTTATATTTTACCATAGATTGTTTTTTTGTAAAGAAAAACCCACGATCTTTGCACAGGCATGGCAAAAATCGTGGGTTTGCTTAAAATAGATTTTCCGGCAGGCAGATATCCTGCTTTGGCACCTTGTCCCAGGAAAAGTCTGGGATCAGGCTTTCCGGGGTGCGGGGAGCCGGTTCGGGCTGAAGGCCATAGGCAAAGGCAAGCCTGCCCACGATCTCTTCCGCCGTATACTTTGCCCGCAGATTTTCCAGGCTCTGGTCTCCGTCCCGTTTGGACAGGCGGCGGCCATCGGGAGCCAGCAGGAGCGGGCAATGGGCAAACTTTGGGGCGGGCAGGCCCAGCAGACGGTAAAGATAAAGCTGCCGGGCGGTGGAAGAGAGCAGGTCCGCGCCCCGTACCACCTCCGTCACGCCCATGCGGGCATCGTCCACCACCACAGCCAGCTGGTAGGCAAACACGCCATCGGCGCGGCGGAGGTAGAAATCCCCGCAGTCGCGGAGCAGGTTCTCGGTGTGGGGGCCCATACAGCCATCGGTGAAGGTGATGTCCTCATCGGGCACCATGAGACGATAGGCCGGGGCTTTCTTTTTGCACTTTTCGGCAATCTGCTCCGCCGTCAGCCCCCGGCAGGTGCCGGGATAGATCACATTGCCGTCGGAGGTGTGGGGTGCGCTGGCGGCATGGAGCTGGGCACGGGAGCAGAAACAGGGGTAAACAAGGCCCTGTGCTTCCAGTTTGTTATAGCTCTCGGTGTAGATGGCGGCGCACTCGCTCTGGTAATAGGGGCCGTTGGGGCCGCCGCTGCTGCCGCCCTCGTCCCAGACAAGGCCCAGCCAGCGCAGGTCCTCTTCCAGCGCGTCGGCATATTTGCGAGGGCAGCGCTCGGCATCCAGATCCTCAATGCGCAGAACGATGCGCCCGCCCTGACTTCTGGCGCTGAGCCAGGCCAGCAGGCTGCAGGCCAGATTGCCCAGATGGAGCCGCCCGCTGGGGCTGGGGGCAAAGCGCCCGGTCACAGCGCTCACAGGCTCAGCTTCCACTCGCCGTCCACAGGCTGGGAGATGGGCGTGTTATAGAACTCGGCCACAGCCTTTGCCATGTACTCGGCATCCTTGCAGCTGGCGGTCTCCATTGCGGAATGCATGGCCAGCTGTGCCAGACCGATATCCACCATGGGGATCAGGATCTGGTGGCCCAGCAGGTTGCCCAGCGTGGAGCCGCCGGGAACATCCGCGCGGTTTGCGGCCACCTGCACCGGCACACCGGCCTTTTTGCAGATCTCGGCAAAGGCAGCGCCGGTAAAGCCGCTGGTGGTGTAGGTCTGGCGGGCATTGTACTTCAGCAGCACACCGCCGCCCATGACCGCCACATTGGCGGGATCGCTCTTTTCGGGGTGGTTGGGGTGGGTAGCATGGCCATTGTCGGCGCTCAACAGCAGGCTGTTGGTGCAGGCACGGATGCTCTGCTCCCGGGTGACCCCCAGCTTTTCCTCAATGCGGGCCAGCACATTGGCCATCAGGGTGCCCTGTGCGCCCTGCCGGCTGGAGGAGCCCACCTCCTCGTTGTCGAACATGACCCACATGTCGCCCCGGCCTTCCTCCTCGCCACGGCCCTGCAGGAAGCCCCACAGGGTGGTGTAGGCGCATTCCAGGTCATCGATGCGGCCGGACATGAAGTATTCGCCCTTCAGGCCCACGCGCTCGGCCTTTTCACGGGTGCAGAGCACCAGGTCAGCGTCCACGATGTCCTCAGCCTTGACCCCGGCCTCCTCAGCCAGAGCGTCCCGCAGGGTGGAGCCCGCCTCACCAAAGATGGGCTGCAGATCCACCTGAGGGTTGTACTTCATGCCGTTGTTCAGATCACGGTTGAAGTGGATGCAGAGGTTGGGGATGACAGCCAGCGCCCGGTCGGGGTGGACCAGCAGGCTCCGGATGCCGTTCTCCGTGCGGACCAGAATGCGGCCCGCCACGCTCAGGGGACGGTCCAGCCAAGTGGGCATGATCATGCCGCCGTAGCCCTCGGTCTCCGCCTTGGCAAAGACTGCGTCCTTGCCGCCGTCCAGCTG
>ULSJ01067377.1_pt1 | contig 12414 bp, 9 predicted proteins | sample 1956291 | NCBI WGS metagenome assembly ULSJ01 (sample SAMEA4835705, study PRJEB28245) | human gut metagenome | biome: gut microbiome; material: fecal sample | place: Denmark | collected 2008 | reverse complement strand
GCGTCGACTTCGTGGTTGACCTCCATGCGCAGTGCCTGGAACACTTGTGCCAGTTCTTTCTTTTCCTGGCGGGGATTGATGAACGGCTTTATGATTTCCAGCAGGTCGGCAATCGTGACGATTTCACGCGTGCTGCGTGCCTTGACCAGCGCTTCTGCAATGCGGCGCGCGTTTTTCAGCTCTCCGAAGAGCCGGAATATGCGGGTGAGCGCGTCGACGTCGTATTCCGCAATCACTTTTCTTGCATCCAGACTGTCGTCGCGGTTCATGCGCATGTCGAGCACTCCTTCGCAGTAGCGGAACGAGAATCCGCGCTCTCCGTCGTCGAAGTGATGGAACGAAACGCCCAAATCAGCCAAAATGCCGTCGACTTCCGTCACTTTGTAGTAGCGCAGGAAGTTCGACAGAAAACGGAAGTTGCCGTGGATGAAGGTGAACCGGGGGTCATCGATGCGGTTGGCATAGGCATCCATGTCCTGGTCGAAGCTGTAAAGACGTCCGTTTTTGTCGAGATGGGTAAGTATGGCACGTGAATGGCCTCCACCGCCGAACGTGACGTCGACATAGGTGCCGTCCGGCTTGATTCCCAGTCCGTCGATTGTTTCTGCCAACAGGGCGGGGATGTGGTATGTGGCTTGTTCTTTTTCCATTTTTCCGTGCATTATACTTTAATTTGCGTGTAAAGTTATATATAATTTGTATTATTCTCATAATCAAATAGCTGTTTTTTCTTCAAATTCACCGAAAAGTTATTAACAATTTATGTAGTTCACCTGATTGTCAGTGATTTAATGTGTTGAAAAATATTGTGTGCGTGAGTTTGCGTTTGCAAATTTTACAAGTTGCATTTCCATACAGCAAATTGGGGGTTGCAGCGGTTTCCGGGAGGTTTGCGATTGCTTTTAGGGGACGGTTCGGGGCGGTTCAAGTTCGCTTCTTCCGATGTGCATTTTGGTAGGATTGGGTGGGGGTATCGGCTGCTTTCAGCGGTAAAAATGATAGTAATCAGTGTATTTTTAGGTTTTTTAAGCGAAAAAACACTCCGATGATAGGGTAAATGATAATTTTTTGTTATTTTTGACCCCCTGTTTTTATTTAATTTTGCAAGGCTAAAACTAAGTAACACATATGAAACGAATTTTTTCGCTTGCATTGGCGGTCTTGCTGGTCTGTCCGGTGCTTTTTTCTCAACAAGGGAAACGCTTTCAAGTCGCGGGCGTAGCCTTCTACAACTTGGAGAACTTGTTTGACACCATTAACAGTAATGGAAACTATGATTTGGAATTTTCCCCTGAAGGCCAACGCCGTTGGGATGGAAAGAAGTATTGGAGCAAAATTAAAAACATGGCTTATGCCATTAAAAATCTTAAGTCTGACATTACCCCGATGGGTCCGGCCGTAATCGGTGTTTCTGAAATTGAAAACCGTTCCGTTCTGGAAGATTTGGTAAGGGACCCGCAAATCAAAGATTACAACTATCAGATTGTGCATCATGACTCTCCCGACCGTCGTGGTGTGGATGTGGGTATGCTCTATAACCCCCGTATGTTCCAGGTGCTTAATGTTACACACCATCGGCTGACGGTGGAGGGCGAACCGAATTTCCTTACCCGCGACCAGACTTGTGTGACGGGGTTGCTGATGGGCGAAAAAATAAGTATCATTGTCAATCACTGGCCGTCGCGTACGGGCGGTGAAAAGAAGTCCCGCCACTTGCGTGAGGCTGCCGCCGCTTTGTGTAAGCACATTGCCGATTCCGTGCTTGCGGTCGACCCGAACCAGGGCGTGATTGTGATGGGTGACTTGAACGACGACCCGTTCAATACCAGTTGTGCGGAAGTGCTTGGTGCTGTCCGCAAGGCAAAAGATGTCAAGAAAAACGGCTTCTACAATCCTTGGTGGGATGTGCTCGACAAGGGTATCGGTTCGCTGGCCTATCGCGGACAGTGGAATCTGTTTGACCAGATTATCATCAGTTCCTATCTCGTAGGCAAGGACCGTTCCACTTGGAAATATTTCAAGTGTAAGGTGCATAACGATATTCCGGGAATGAAGACAACCGAAGGCGACCGTCAGGGCTATCCGCTCCGTACCTTCTCGGCCGGCATTTTCCTGAATGGTTTTAGCGACCACTATCCAACGCAAATCTTTTTGACGCGCGAAGTTGCGCAATAGACGATACCGGCATGTCGGGCCTTGTTTGCATGGCAGGACGATCCATGCAGGCGGGGCTGCGGCTGTTTTTATGAGGAATTTTCTTAAAATAATTATAAACCCGTAGTTTTTATGAGAATGAAACTGTTTTTACTGCTGCTCATTCTTGCAGTGATGCCGGTTGCCGCACAGCAATCCGGACTGCAGGGTGTGGTGGTCGATGCTGAAAGCGGAGCTCCGATCGTGGGCGCTACTGTTCTCCTGCCGGAGCAGGGAATCAGTGTCACTACCGGACCGAGCGGAGATTTTCAAATTTCAAATGCAAAACCGGGCAACCATCAGCTGAACATTCTTGTATATGGATACAAGGATTATTACGACGGCATCGTGGTTTCCGGCACAGGAGTGACTAATCTTGGCGAATTGAAGGTAGTGCCTGAGAAGGGTTCTACGCTTCATAGCGAAGAATTCTTGCTGCTTGACGAAAGCCAGCTGGAGGATGAAGAAGGCAACGACCAGTCCATCGGTATGCTGACTGGTGCTTCCGACGACATTTTCTACAGTTCGGCAAACTATGATTTCAGCATCATGCGTTTCCGTATCCGCGGTTACGACAGCGAATACTCGCAGATGTTTATCAACGGCGTGCAGTTTACCGATGCTATCCGCGGTCGTTTCAACTATTCCACGCTCGGCGGTCTGAACCAGGCGTTCAAGAGCCGCACGGTCGGTTTGGGACAGAATGTGACGAGTTTCTCGCTGGGTGAAATCGGCGGTGCAAGCAATATCAACACGATGGCAAAGGACTACGCTCCGGGATTCCGAGGTACGCTTTCGTATACGAACGGTGCCTATTCAACCCGCGGCATGGTGACTTATTCTACCGGCTTGAACGACAAGGGCTGGGCATTTACGCTCTCAGCCGTAGGACGCTACAGCAAGGAAGGTATTACGGAAGGTACGTTCTACCATTCCGGTGGTCTTTTCCTTTCGTTGCAAAAGGTGTTCAACGACGAACACAGCCTCGGCATTACCCTTTACGGCGCACCGACACAACGTGCCACTTCGTCGGCCACTTACGAAGAAGTCTATCAGTTGACGAATTACATGTATAACCCTAACTGGGGTTGGTTTAACGGCGAGAAACGTGCCGCACGTATCGTCGAATCGTTCGACCCGACAGCCATTATCAACTGGATATGGACACCGAAGACCGGCACATCGCTGAATACCGGTGTGGCTATCCGCCAGTCGAACTATTCGTCATCGGCTCTCAACTGGTACAATGCCGCTGACCCGCGTCCTGACTACTACCGTTATCTTCCGTCCTACTATAAGGACAATCAGGAGGCCGTTGACCTTTATACCCAATTGTGGCAGAACGACCAGAGCGTAAGCCAGATTAACTGGGACAACCTCTATCGTGTCAACTTGCTGTCGAAGTACGAGCATGAACAGGTGGGCAGCAATTACCGCGGTTCTACTTACATCCTTGAAAACCGCCACAGCGACCAGAAGAACCTGTTCTTCAACTCTACGCTGAACCACCGTCTCAACGATTTCATGACCTTGCAGGGCGGTGTAGGCTTGAACCTGACGCAGGCAAGCTACTACAAGACTATCCGCGATTTGCTCGGCGGCGACTATTGGACAGATACCGACCAGTTTGCTGAACGCGACTTCCCCGACGACCCGTCAATGCTTCAGAACGACTTGAACAACCCGAACCGCAAGGTGGGTGTCGGCGATGTGTTCGGCTACAATTATGACATCAATTCCATCATTACCAACATCTGGTTGCAGCACCAAATCAACTTGCAGCACTGGGACATCAACTACGGTGCGCGCGGTTCATACACGCAATACTACCGCGACGGCCACATGCGCAACGGACGTGCCGAAAACCAAGGCAAACTTTCTTACGGAAAGGGTGAAACCCACCGTTTCGGCAATGCCATGGTGAAAGCCGGCGCTACCTACAAGATTGACGGCCGCAACTTCTTCGTAGGAAACATTTCCTACGGTTCGCGTGCTCCGCTTGCCGACAATGTCTATATCGCTCCGCGTATCAAGGACGAAGTGGCAGCCGACCTCAACAATGAAAAGATTTTCTCGGCCGACCTGAGCTATGTGTTCAACTACAACCGCTTCCGTGGTACGGTAACCGGTTTCTGGACCAATATCTACGACGCTACGGAACGTTCTTCGTTCTACGACGACAACTTCTCAACCTATACCAACTACGTTCTTACGGGCGTGAACAAGACGCACAAGGGTGTAGAAGTGGGTGTGGCATTCAAGCTGACTCCTGACATCACTCTTTCGGCTGCCGGAACTTATTCGCGCTACCAGTACAAGAACCGTCCGACGGGTACACGAAGCTTCGAAAACGGCGTGCGTGCCGATACGACTCAGGTGGTTTACCTGAAGAACTATTTCGTGGGCGGAACTCCGCAGTCGGCAGTCAACTTCGCTATCGACTATGCCGCTCCGGGAATGTGGTTCTTCAATGTGAACGCTACCTGGCTGGGCGATTCCTATATCGACCTTTCTCCGATTCGCCACGAAATGATGCCGAATTTGGCTTCCTTCTGCGAAACTCCGGAAGAATATGTGGCTAAGGTGAAGGAAATCACTACGCAGGAAAAGCTTCGCAATGCTTTCGTGCTGAATGCAAGCATCGGTAAGGTGTGGTACATTAACCGCAAGCTTTCGATGAACTTTAACCTGAACATCAACAATATCCTCAACAAGAAGGACATTCAGACCGGCGGTTACCAACAGAGCCGATTTGACTATACGAACTACGATGTCAACAAATATCCGAGCCGTATCTACTATACGCAGGGTATCCGCATTTTTGCCAACGTAGGCCTTCGTTTCTAATCATTCAAAAGCAAATCAAAACGTAAAAACAAAATTAAAACAGAAATAAAGATATGAAACACATTAAATTATATCTTACAGCTTTGTTGTTTGCCGCTCTTGGTTTTACGAGTTGTAACGACGAGTTCGACACTCCGCCACTCACAGGACCGGTAGCAACACTTCAGCCGAATACGACTATCAGCGAACTGAAGGCTCTCTACTGGCAGGATGCCACTAACTATGTGGACACCGTAGGACTGACAGAGGACGGCCACCACATGGTAATCAAGGGACGCGTTGTCAGCTCCGATGCCAGTGGAAATATCTACAAGAATCTGGTGATTCAGGACGAAACGGCTGCCATCACTTTCTCTATCAACGGTACGGACCTGTATAACTCCTATCGCTTGGGCCAGGAAGTGGTAATCGACGTGACGAACATGTATATCGGTAAATATTCCGGTCTGCAGCAGTTCGGTTTCCCTGACAATGACCCCAGCTTCGGTTGGCAGACAACATTCATGCCGCTTGAGTTCTTCAAGGAACACGTTCAGCTCAACGGTCTGCCCGATGCTTCGAAAGTCGACACGCTGACCACTACCATGAGCGCTCTTCCGGCTGCTACCGACGTTCAGGGCATTCAGAACATGCAGAGCCGTCTGGTACGCTTCGACAATGTGTCATGGCAGGAAGCAGGACAGCCTTTTGCCGAATCGGAAAAGACTTTGTCACGTACGCTCGTTGATGCCGAAGGCAAGACGCTGACAGTGCGCAACAGCGGTTACGCTGATTTCTATAACAAAACTCTTCCGGAAGGAGAAGGTTCTGTAGTCGGTATCCTTGGATATTTCAACGGTACTTGGCAGCTGACGCTCCGTTCGTATGAGGACTGTATTTTCGGAAGCCAGGAAGGTACAAAGAACAAGCCGTATAAGGTCTCAGAAGCAATTGCCGGCTTGAACGAAAAAGAAGGCTGGGTAGAAGGTGTTATCGTTGGTGCCGTAGCTCCGGGCGTCAGCAAGGTGGCAAGCAACAGCGACATTGAATGGAAAGCTCCGTTTACGCTCGACAATACGATTGTCATTGCAGAAAGTGCTGATGTGCGCGACTATACAAAATGTATGGTTGTCGAACTTCCTGCCAACTCCAAACTTCGTGAAATTGCCAACTTGCAGAACAATCCTGACAATGTAGGCGAAACCATCAAGCTGAAAGGTAAGTTTACAACTGTCCTCGGTATGGCCGGTATTTCCGAGAACCTTGGAACTTCAAGCGAATTCGTTTATTCCGGTACAGTCACGGTAAGCTCAATTGACGAGAATTTCGATTCTTACGGCGCTTCCATCAGCGGTTTGCTCGAAACCGGCTGGACAAGCGTGACCGTTCAGGGCAACAAGGATTGGTTCCTGAAAGAGTTCGACAGCAACACTTATGCTTCAATGACAGGTTACAAGGGAACTGCTCCATTTGAATCATGGTTGATTACTCCGGCCATCAATGTCGACAACTTGGCTGAAAAGGTATTCAGCTTCCGCACACAGGTGGCTGACTACGGTAGTGTAAATTCGAAGTTTGAAGTTTATGTATTGACATCCAACGATCCGAAAACGGCTACAAAGACAAAAGTCAACCCGGTATTGGCTGACCCTGCAACGGCCGGTTCTACTCCGTACAGCGAATGGGCTAATTCCGGAAACATTGACTTGAGCAGCTTCGCAGGTAAGAAGGTATATATCGGTTTCTGCTACTCCGCTACTCAGGATGCAGAATATGCTACTTGGTGTCTCGACGACGTGAAGGTGGGTACTCGTGGTGAAGAAGCTCCGAATACGGGCGACCGCAACGGTTCTGCTGAAAAGCCTTACACCGTAGCTGATGTGCTTACCAATGTGCAAGGTACCGGCGTATGGGTGAAGGGCTACATTGTAGGCTATGCTTCTTCTACAGTAGCTACGGAATCAGCCGTATTCGGCGTGACAGGCACTGTTTCAAAAACGAACTTGCTCTTGGCTGATTCTGCCAACGAAAAGGATGTCAAGAATTGTATCTCCGTCGCTTTGCCGATTGGAGCTGTGCGTAATGCCCTCAACCTGAATGAAAATCCGGGTAACCTCGGCAAGCTTCTTACCATCAAGGGTGATTTGGGTACGAACCTTTACATCCCTGGCGTAAAGAGCCCGACAGAATATAAGTTAGGCGAATAATCATTTGCCGACCAACAGACAGACATTGCAGCCGTATCGTCGTGATGCGGCTGCAATTTTTTTTAGGGGAAAATACGTTAAAAAAGTTGTAAATGTCTTACGAAATTCTTATCTTGCGAAATGAAATAGAGGTCGTTATTCCATAAACCATTATTCTTATTCCATGAAACAGTTATGAGAATGTTCGTTTTTATATTTCTTGCTTTCTTTTTTGGAGTTGCAGGGGCGCAAAATGCAGGAAACTCGTCGGAGTCTCCGGCAGATTCTATGCCTTGTGTTAAGTTTGAAGGGCTTGAACAAGGCCATCGTTTTTTCAATTCTCCTTTTTGGGACGATTTCTTCCGTCTTCATTCCAATGACTTTAAGGAATATTATAAAATCTCGGCAAAAATGCATCCTGTTCAGAAATACTTTCTGACATATCATTTTCTCGAGCAGCAGGCCTATATTGCTTTTGAAATAAGAGGTGCGGCCTCTTTTTTCCATGCAGGTGTGATAACCGGCATTTATGCACACGTGGTGAGCTATTTGGATGGGAGAGTGGATACTTCCTATTTTGGTACGGTGATGGACCCGGCTACCGGTACTTTTCGTGATGTGCCTTTCAGTATGCTGAACGGTGATTTTTATGTGTTTGTTCCCAAAAGCAAGAAAAAATGAAAAAGTTTGTATTGTATGTGATTGCTGCAATTCTGTCCTGTATGCCGGCAGTTGCAGGGAATGATGTGAAAATAGTGAACAGTTTGGACGCCTATATCCCTCTTTGTTCCAAAAAGGCGACTAAAAATCTGACTAAGCTGATGAAGGGGTATCTTAGCCGTCTGGAAAACGTGCCTGTTGAGGTGAGAATGTACCACATTTATACGGTGACGAACAACAGCATGCTGACTTTTGCAGCCTTGGATTCAATTTCACTGATGTATAAAGATAAATTGGCAGAGGGTTTTCCTCAGTATGATTTCGAACAACCGCAGCCATACCTTGCTCCTGATAAGTTTTGGGTGGATGAAGAATGGAAAATGCCGTTGTCGGTAGACGATTTTTCAAATCCGAAGAAATGGAAAAAAGTGCCGGCAAGCACAACTGTCGTGCTGGATAAGGACTATCGTCCGATAGGGGGCGCTATGTTCTGTCAGAAAGGTATGTTTTCTATTGACGATGACTCGATAAGTGCCGCTGATGCCTTGTCGATACGTCATTGTGCAAATGTCGTCAAGATGGGAGAGACGGTGGGTGTCAAATGGTATGTCAGTTTCCCGTCGTTGGTCGTTCCCAATCCGCTGGGAATAACTGCCGGTGGTGACGTTCTTGTCTTTATCGGTAATGGTGAGGAAGTGTTCTTCATGCCACTTGACGAGTTTTTGACGTTGGAAAAGGAAAGACGTGGCGGTGACAAACAGTTGACACCGATAGTGCTGAAGACTTTTGAGAAATATATTAAGACTTTGCAGCGGAGGTGAAATAAATTCGGGTTATGAGAACAGTCCCTGTTGTTATAGTATTGATGCTGATGCCTGTTCTGGTCGGATGCTTTGGTCAGGAGGTGTACATAGTGGTGGAAAACCGCTCGGATGACTCTTTGTATGTCTGTTTGAAGGAGAATTACGCTGATACGCTTTTGCCCGGGAATAAGTATTTTCATAGTGGTTACCTGACTCCTGTGGGTGGTAGCAGCAATATTTTGAAATTCTCTTATTTGGGTATGAATGAGCACGATTTCGATGAGCCTTTTTGGGATTCCGATACTATTTCACTCTTTTTTGTCCGGTGGCAGGTGATTAATCAGTTGCCGTATTGGATTGTTAGAGAAAGAAGCATGATTTTGGCACGCTACGACATTACCCGTCCGATTGTAGAGCACTTTGACGGAAAGTTTGTCTATCCTCCTACGCAGCAACTTTTGGATGCCGGCGTAAAAGTTTTTATCGCTCCCGATGGCTCATCGGAATGGAATTTGTTAACTACTGAAGATATTGAATATGAATAGAATAGTAACTATATTTTTATGCTCCATTGTTGTCAGCCTTTTTGTGGGCTGTGATTATGTGGTTGGTATCGATGTCGAAAACCAAAGCAATGATACGCTGCTTTTCTGTGTCAAAGGTTCTGCTGCTGATACGTTGCCTCCGGTGCAAATGTTAGACAAATACGATTTGATAGCACCGGGAGAGGAGGGGCATTATGGTGGTATGGTTGCCCGGCCGGACGACTATACGATGTTTTTTGATGATAGGTCAAGATTTACGACGGTGTTCATTTTCCGAATGGAAACATTTAGGAAATATTCGTATCACCGTATCCGGACTGAAAACCGCATTCTGGCTCGCTATGTGTTGGATTTGGAAGCATTGAAAGCGGTGAATTGGTCTTTGACTTATCCGCCGTCACGGCAGATGTTCGATGCCGGAGTCGACATATATGTGAACCCCAACGATCCCGACGAATGACGCCTTGCAAAGGTCAATGCAGCGGTAACAGACAGATAAAAGCCGTACTTAAAGTGGAAAACGTACATACATCTCCTTGCACTACAGCCCTAACCCTCGGTTAGGGCTGTCTGATTTTCGCAGATTCGCTCTAATTATTGAATTTTTGTTGGTAATTTGTGCTTTTGAACTGTCGATTTGTTATCGATTTGCTTTGATATTGTGATGAATTGTTATATATTTGCACAAATAATAACCAAAATTTAATAATTATGAGAAAGATTTCTACAATTTTCCTATCGGCTGTGTTGGGCGTGATGCCTGCGGTGGCCGAAGACTTTGCTACGGCCGGCGACGGCACAACTTACTCGTTTGAAGCATTAAGCGGTATCGAAGGAAGCGGTGTGACGAAAGACGGAACTGTCTATCGTATGGCAAATACGGTAACGATTTCTCAGGGCGACAAGTTTGTGCTCGACGAAGGCATATTGGTTGAAATGGACAACGATGTTGCGCTGAATGTGGAATGCAATGCCGATTTCGATGTCGACGAAACCGTGCTTTTCACGCGTTCCGATGAGACGAGCGAACCGAAAGGTATTTCCGTTAGCGACAATACGGAAATCATGAAGTTCCGCAATGTGAATTTCGAATACTGTCAGTTGCGTACCCTTTCTGATGTTGGAATCAGTGTGGAGGATTGCGAATTTAAGTATGCTGTCGGCGCGTTGAGCAGCTCCGGCGCATTGTCGTTTGGCGGTTCCGGCAGTGTCAATACGGTGAAGAACTGCCGTTTTGAGGAAAATACGGTTCCGGCTATGGGTGCAGGTGCCAATATTTTCTGTTCTGTGACAGTTGACAACTGTTATTTATACGACAACAACTCGGCGAATACCAACAAGCCGCAGATCAACCTGACGGCTCCCGGCGACGGCGAGCTGCGCATCTCCAACTGTGAAATTGTCGGTAACAAGCGTACTATGGTAGGCGGTATTGCCGTAGGAAACATGTTGCAGGGAACAGGGGCGAACAAAGTAGTCATTGAAAACAACAAATTGACCGACCACCGCTATGGCATCACAGCCATCGGCCCGATGGACATCGATATTATTGGCAACACAATGATTGACAACAAGTACGAGACCAACCCGATGAACGGCGGTAGCGGCATCAGTATCTACGACTCTTCCCGCAAGTTGACCTCCATGATTACCGGCAACCATATCGAAGGCAGCCTTTGGGGTGTGACGATTATCGGTGGCAAGGATGTGAATATGGGTAAAGTGGACGACCCGAACGCTGCCGACTACAACCCCGGCAACAATGTGTTTGTCGACAATGGCAACAACGGTGTGCTCTACGACCTCTACAACAATACGGACCTGACGGTCTATGCACAGGGAAATACCTGGAATGTTGACGAACAAACGGCTGAAAAGATTGAAACGGTGATATTCCACAAGAACGATGATGCAAAATTGGGCAAAGTCATCTATATGCCTGCCGGAGGACAGGGCAGCGTATCGTCGGCTTTGAACGACGTAGCCTGTGTCTACAGCCGTGCCGACCGTGCGGTGCTGGTAAATGCTGCCGGTGCAGTGGCCGATGTCTATAGCCTCAGCGGACAGCTCTGTGGCAAATATGTGGCTGCCGACGGCCGTATTGACCTTTCCGGCTTGTCAGCAGGACTTTATCTGGTGAAGTTAAGCACTTCGGATGGAGTTGCCGTACTGAAATGCCAGTTGTAGGTCGATTTGTCCGACCAAAGAATCAAGAGCGGCCCAAGGCCGCTCTTTTTTTGATGGTGTGTAAGAATTTTAACAATAAAAGCGATAAATTGTTACTAAAAAATTTGTTTTTATAAAAATATATATTAAATTTGCATCAACTGGTAATAGTTTTGTATAAGTTTAAAAATTCAAAGTTTAGTATATCGGAAAATAAAAAAGGTTTCAATTTAAACTGATAGGGAAATTGTTGATAAAAATGAGTAGTTGCTTTTAATAGGAACATCCGTTGCTGATTTCGGGTGTTCTTATTCTGTTGTCCCTACTGGAAAAATGTTCTGAATGTATTATTTATTGTTCGGAAAACCTTACCTTTGCAGGCGTAATAACGCTAAAGTGAATCAGATAATGGGTTTGGAAAAGATTTTGAGCATCGTGCTGATTGGTGTCATGTCGATGTGTCCTTTCATGATGTCGGGTGAAAATTCGGCTGACGGCGGCGTTCCGCCGAGGGTTGTCGTGACCGATACGGTGTTGGTCGATACTGTGGGCGACGCGTTGTCCGGCCATCCTTTTGTGATGTCGGTCGGAAATGCGGCTGAAAGCGGTGTGCCGTCGAGGGTTGTCGTAGCCGATACGGTGTTGGTCGATACTGTTGGAGGCGCGTTGTCCGACCGTATTCCCGATGTGGAGATGGTTGACAAAAGCACCCGTTTCGATGCAAAACAGCTGATTCTTCCTGCTGCATTGGTGGCCGTCGGGTCGTTGGGATTGATTCCTGCCGTGAAGGATGTCAACCGCGATATCAGGGACGGCGTGGCGGATATGCGCGACGGGCATTATTTCCGTGCCGACGACTATTTGCAGTACCTGCCTGTTGTTTCCACTTATGGTCTGAGCCTGCTGGGTGCCAAGGCCCGTCATTCATATCTTGACCGCACATTCCTGATTGCCACGTCCTACCTGACCATGGGCATCCTTGTCAACGGTTTGAAATTATTGCTGTCCGATAAAACCGATTAAATATAAAAATGT
>ULSJ01016297.1_pt1 | contig 12699 bp, 8 predicted proteins | sample 1956291 | NCBI WGS metagenome assembly ULSJ01 (sample SAMEA4835705, study PRJEB28245) | human gut metagenome | biome: gut microbiome; material: fecal sample | place: Denmark | collected 2008 | reverse complement strand
GCGGTATCGCCATCCGCTGCGGCTTTCGCTGATGTGCCTGCTGCTGCCCTTGAGCATCGAAACGTGCCAGTTGTTCATCCGCCGCATGACGGATGTGGACGACGTGCTGCTGAATTTCGCGGGCGGGATGATTGGCGGCGGGGTGTTCGCGCTGGTGCGGGTGCTCTTCCCCAAATTCACTGATAAGGCGCTCGTGCGCGGATAAGCAAACGAAAACGTCCCCTTCCGGCAATGGAACGGGACGTTTTTACTATTTGGGGATATGTGCCGCGAATTTTTCGTGCTGGCTAACGTAAGTGGAATGCAGCGGGCAACAATTCTCGCATTGCCTTACCTCCCACTCCTTTCCCTTAAATTATGCCATAAAATAAGGGAAACGTCAACCGATTAAGGGAAAAAGCCCTGATACTATTTCCGAATCAAAAGGGTGCCGGTGAATTTGGAAATCGTATCATATCATCCCCGAAATACTTGACGAAGCCTGATACGATACGAACATTTTTCACACACAGTTTACCAAACATAAAAAGGTGTATTTTCTCAATCCGTATAACGGATATGGTTTTCTTTGCACCACTCTTCAGCTGCTGAACTTAAATGTGCCAACTCATATCTATACCAATCTGTATCAAGGAATTCTTTTTCAATCGCAATTAGGAACTCACGATCCATATCCTTTGCAGATAATTGAGATAAAAATTTAACCGTCTTTCGAGATAAATAAACCTGCGCATATTTCATCTCCAATGCCGGAATATCTACACGAAAGCAAGGAACATAGTGTCCATAGCATTGAGCAATGACGCTCGGCAGCGAATGAACATCGCAGTCAAATACACTCCCCAATTTTTCAGCATCAATCATTTGAGACTTTTTTTTGTCAAACCACCAAAGATCATGGTCTGTTTTGCAATATGGAAACCATCGTCCATAGTGCGCAATTTCCTTTATGCTAACCATTGTTTTTACCTCCAATTTCAATAAGTAATTGTACCACCATACCAAATATGAAAAGTATGCGTACTACCGATATTCTACCATCAACGTTTCTTCACTGTCAACCATGCCGATAATACTACTTCCAGAAAGCGAAAACGGCGAAAAAAACGTCCCCTTCCGCCATTGGAAAGGGACGCTTTCGTTATTTCTGCTTCTTATGATACCCGCAGTCGCAGTACGGTCCGCCGGATGCCAGCGTGTATTCGCGCACAAAGTCCGACGTTTCACCTGCTTCCGCCATCGTGTAATCCAGTCGGCACATGGCAGGCGTGAGGTCATACAGCCCCAGCTCCTTCGTCAGCACACAGATGCCGCACTTATAGAACCGCGCCTCGTAGCCGCTGCCGTCCGCGTAGGGCAGATAGTCCATGTTCCACGAGTAGGGGTTTCGGTCGGCAGCGCGGAACTTCTCCGCCTGTTTCATCCCCGCAATGTCCTTGTCAGAGAACTTGTTCTTCCCGCTCTTGCGGCAGAACCAGCGCATCGCGGGCGTCATCATGGACTTCGCGTAGTAATCCGTCAGCGTCTGCACGGTCGGGCGCTTGGGCATATGCAGCACATACGCGCAGAGCATCGCGCAGTTGACGAGGTTCATCTGGAAGCGGTCGCTCGGCTCAAAATCCGGCACACGCGCGATAATCCGCCGATACTCCTGCTTCGCCGTCTTCTCCGTTGCCTTGGCGGATTCCGCCGACTGCCCCAGCACCGCCGTCAGCTGGCGCGTAAATGAGCGATGGAACAGCATCCACATGCCCATCGGCATTCCTGCATACTTCATGAGCTTGCCTCCCCTTGCTTTCGCGAATGAGTTTGTTATGTCAAACTCATTGTAGCGCATTTAGGGGCGGTTGGCAAGGGGAATTGCAAAATTTTTGTCAGAACAGCGAATTGCCATCGGCACAGTAATGTTCACAAAAGCCGCAGCCAATGACCGCCGCCAGCCCCAGCAGGAAGCGCAAGCCGACGGGTATGGATTTGACAGCATCCACAACGCCTTGCAGCTGCGGTAATATAGTCGTCTCATCAATATCCACAGTGTTCAGAACCGATAATTCCATAAAATTTATATCCAGCTGTAACCGAAGGCTCTCCAAGAAACTTGACTCACCAAACCAGCCAACGACGCCCTCCACCATACCTTGAATGCAAAGTGCGCCGCCTACCATGCCCACAAACGAAGCAAGCGCCCCCAAACATGGTTTGTAACCGCACGGCAAAGTTGTTACAGATGAAGTAGCGATGACTATATTGAATAGCGGGTAAACCAAAATTGCATAAAACGCAATACCAATCGGCAGGAGCAGCAGCGTCCAGAGTTCGTTTGTCGGGAACTTTTTGATGATTAACTCAACAATCAGTCCAACAACCCAAAAAATCGCCACCAGCACCAACGTCAGCAGCGCAGGCATAAATGGAAACCACGCTTTACTCGTCGCGAAGAGCCAATTCACAATCACGCCTACGACAAGTACTGCCGGGAGAATCCACCAAAGCGTCTCATTTTGCAGCAGGGTCATGGTAATAGCCACAGGCGCAAGCAGCCATGTCATGGCATATTGCGCCATGATGAACAGCAGCGCCAGTCCCAGCACAACGCAGCAGAAAACGCCAAACCCCGTTCCACACGCTTCCGGCACCAGTTCAATCAGAATGTACATCCTCTATTTCCTCCCCTATCCGCCTAATAAATTCGCTCCGGGGGCAAAACGTGCTGCCTTGCGCCCGGAGCGTTGTCTTTGGTATGCGGAATTTTATTGCAGGTCGCGATAACGGTAGTACGTCACTTCGTAGCTGTCCTGCTCATAGCTGACCGTTTCGTTCCACCAGTAGTTTTCATAGCGCTGATGTCCATCCGCCGTTCCGTTCTTAGAAAGTGGCTCATAGCTGCTCATGTATTCCCAATTTCCAGTACCCGGCTTATAGTTGGAACCCGTATACTCAGCATAGGAATAGTACCATTTGTTGTAACCTGTGTTATAGTAGTGCCAGCGGGAGTAATGGTACACAGGAATCGAGTACGTTTCCGTCTCCACCTTCGTTTCCACCTGACGGGTAGAACTGCTGCTGACCGGGGTGGTAGACCACTGCGTCCATGCAGACCACTGCGGCGGCGGGGTCGGCGTCGTTGTAATCGTAGGCGTAGGTCCTTTCGTAATCGGCGGCGTCGTCACAGGCGGATTCGTCACCGGCCGCTTCGTAACGGGCGGCTTCGTCGTCGTGGTACTTGTGTTGTTCGAGGCGGAATTGCTGCTGATGAGCGCCGTTTTCTCATTCGAGGACAGCTGCCGCCCTTCCTTGGTCGTCGCGGCGACATAGTAGGTATAATTATAGTTCGCGTTTGCCGACGTGTCCTTGTAGGACAGCGCCGAACCGCTGTAAATCAGCTGGAAGTTCTTGTCGTAATTGGTGCGGCGGCGATAGAGGCTGTAATTCGTCGCGCCGCTGACAGTCGTCCACTCCAAGCTAACCGCCTTGCCGCTGACGTTGGCATACAGCGTCGGCGGATAGACCGTCACGGTCGTGTTCGCGTTATTCGGCGCAGACGTAGGCGCCGCTGTCGGGGCAGGTGTCGCCGCCGCGGAGGTCTGCCGACTCCACGCCAGCGCATACAGAATGCGGTTCTGCGCGTCCATGAAGTTCAGGCACTGCTGATACTGCGCCGCCGCTTCCGCGTAGTTCCCTTCGTTTTCCGCCACGCGCCCATTCAGGTACGCCGCCCATTCCGCAACGCTGGGAATGTTGACGCCGTTCGCGCGGAGGTTCGTCAGGCGCTCATCAAAGCTCGTGTTGATGACAAGCGCGTCGATATACATCGGAATCAGCGTGTAGTTATTAGCCGACGCGTCCGCAAGCCCCAGCGTGTAGTAATAGAAGGCGTTGCTGCCCTCGTAATTGCCAAGTTTCTGGAAATCTTCCGCCAGCGTCGTGATGTTCACCGAATCATCCTGCAGGTTCATCAAGTAACGTTCCAGCCGCGAAAGCGCGTCCTGATACCGCTCCGCAATCGTCCCCTGCGTTTCCGCAAAGACAACGCCCGTCAGCACCAAAGCCAGCGCCACCATAGCCGCTACCAAGCGTGAGAATCTTTTCATTTCCTTTTCCTCCTTTTTCCTTCCGCCCATTTTGCGATTTTTCTCTGCCGTGCTCTGCTTCCCCAGACTGCACTCCGGACGCATAGCGGTGCAGGCTGCGTCCGGAGCGTGTCTTTTGTGTGGCGGAAAGCAAACCGCAATAAGTGGAAGGGGGCGGGCTTTCCGCGGCAGGCGTCGCGTAACCGGTGTATTCGATGCCTGTCCCGAATTTCTTCGGCATTTTTAGCATACCACGAAGCGCGGTTGCATGGTAGTCCACTTTTTCGCGATTTTCCGCCACTTTTCCAAAAACGACAAACACCCCCGCACCACGTTCGGCGCGGGAGTGCAAGGAAACATCAGAAATTACGGGACATATCGTACTTTGAATAGAACTCTTTGCGGAAATCAAGGAAGCAGTCGTTGGCAATGGCTTCGCGAATCTGCTCCATCAGGTGAATCAGGAAGCGCAGGTTGTGAATTGACGCAAGCCGTCCGCCGGTGATTTCGCCCGCCTTGAGCAGGTGGCGCACATACGCGCGGGAGAAATGCTGGCAGGCGTAGCAGTCGCATTCGGCGTCAATCGGGCCGAAATCGTGCGCGTACTGCGCGTTCTTGACGACGACGCGTCCCTTGCTCGTCAGCACCGTGCCGTTGCGGGCGATTCGCGTCGCCAGCACGCAGTCGAACATATCCACGCCGCGCAGCACGCCCTCCAGCAGGCAGTCCGGCGTACCGACGCCCATCAGGTAGCGCGGCTTGTTGACCGGCATGTACGGCGCGATTTCATCCAGCATCTCGTACATCACGGGCTTGGGTTCACCGACAGACAATCCGCCGATACCGTAGCCGATGAAGTCCATATCCGCCAGCGTCTTGGCGCTCTCAATGCGCAAATCCTTGTAGAACGCGCCCTGCACGATGCCAAACAGCGCCTGATCTTCCTTCGTGTGGTGCTTCTTGCAGCGCTCCGCCCAGCGGTGGGTGCGCTCCATGTTGATTTTCGCGGTGTTGTAATCGCAGGGGTACGGGCTGCACACGTCAAACGCCATGCAAATATCCGACCCCAGCTTCTGCTGGATATCCATCGACTCTTCCGGCCCGATGAAGTGGCGCGAACCGTCCAGATGGCTCTGGAACGTCACGCCCTCCTCCTTAATCGTGCGGATGCCGGCAAGCGAAAATACTTGGAATCCGCCGCTGTCGGTCAGAATCGGCTTATGCCAGTCCATGAAGTTGTGCAGTCCGCCTGCCTCCTGCACGAGGTCTTCGCCGGGGCGCAGGTGCAGGTGGTAGGTGTTCGACAGCAGAATCTGCGTGCCGATTTCCTCCATCTCGCGGGGCGTCATGGCTTTCACGCACGCTGCCGTGCCGACGGGCATGTAAATCGGCGTTTGAATGTCGCCGTGCGGCGTGTGCAGCACGCCCAGCCGCGCGCCTGACTGCTTGCAAATGTGCTTGAGTTCATAGGAAAAAGGTTGTGTCACGGCTCAATTCCTCCGTTGTCCGGGATGTCGGGGTTCAAAATCGCTTCGGCAGAGTTGTTGAAGCGGATGGCCATGTCGGTCAGTTCTTCGGCGTAGCAGTTCCAGATGGAGCCGCACGGAAGGTTCTGGAAGGTCATGATTTCCTTGCGCGTCGGATGCTCGAACACCAGCCGGTAGCCCCACAGGGCAATCTGCTGCCCCGCAATGCCGCGCCCGTACTTATTGTCGCCCCACAGCGGCGCGCCCATGTTCGCCATCTGCACGCGGATTTGATGATTCCGCCCCGTTTGGAGGCGGATGGCACACAGCGCCGTGCCGTTCTTGCGCGCAAGGCACTCGCCGGACAGCATCGCCAGCTGCGCGCCCTTCTCGTCCGCGTCGCAGATTTCGACCTTGTTGAGGTACTCGTTCTTTTTCAGGTAGTCGATGCAGGTGAAGCGGTCTTTGACGCGCCCCTCGACGACGCAGAGGTACTCGCGCCCCATCTCGTGCTCACGCATCTGCGCAGACAGCCGGGACGCCGCCTTGCTCGTGCGCGCGAAGACCATCAGCCCGCCAACCGGGCGATCCAGCCGGTGCACCAGCCCCAGATACACCGCGCCGGGCTTGTTGTACTTGATTTTGATGTACTCCTTGAGCTGCGTGAGGATGTCGGTATCGCCCGTCTTGTCCGCCTGCGAGAGCATGTTCGGCGGCTTGACAGCGACGATGACGTGGTTATCCTCGTACTGCACGTCGATATTCGCCAGCTGATGCAGCGGGAATTCGTTCATTTGACCGACCACCTTCCGCTTGCGCCGCAGGGCAACACGCCGCCCGTCGTCACCGGCAGGCAAAGCTCCTGCGCGTCGATGATGCCCCCATGGCGGCTGCTGACGCACTTCATCAGCATATTGCTGAGGACGCTGGCCTGAAAGCCCTTCGTGTAGCTGTTGATGAGGAAAAACAGCGGCTTGTCGGAGAGTACCTTTGCGCTCGTATCGACCAGCCCAAACAGCTCGTTTTCCAGCTTCCACACCTCGCCCGACGGCCCGCGCCCGTAGCTCGGCGGATCCATCAGGATGCCGTCGTAGGTGTTGCCGCGGCGGATTTCCCGCTGCACAAACCGCAGCGCGTCCTCGACAATCCAGCGGCTCCTTTCCTCCGGCAGCTTCGATAACTCGCGGTTCTCCTTGCCCCACTGAATCATGCCCTTCGCGGCATCGACGTGGGTGACGTGCGCGCCCGCCGCCATGCAGGCCAGCGTCGCGCCGCCGGTGTAGCCGAACAGGTTCAATACGCGGATGTCCTTGCGCCCGCTATTGCGGATGAGGTCGCCCATCCACACCCAGTTCGCCGCCTGTTCCGGGAAAAGCCCCGTGTGCTTGAATCCCGTCGGGCGGACGTAAAACCGCAAATCTTGATGCTGAATCGTCCAGCGTTCCGGCAGGCGGGTCAGAAACTCCCACTCGCCGCCGCCCTTCTCCGAGCGGTGATAATGCGCCTGCGCCTGTTTCCACAGCGCCGGGTCTGCCTTGGGCCAAATCGTCTGCGGATCAGGCCGCCGCAAGATGACGTTCCCCCACCGTTCGAGCTTCTCCCCGTCGCCCGTATCCAGCACCTCATAATCTTCCCATGTATTCGCTAAAAACATAACTTCTCCTTTATTTAGGAAGAGCCCCAAGGGGCGTTGCCCCTTGACCCCACAAGGGAGTTCCTCCCTTGACCCTTTCGCGCGATTCAGTTGGTGACACTTTCAGGCTATGCCCGCGTGTTTATGCGGGATTTCGCGTCTGCGGACGCGACCAGAGGCGCTGCCTCTGGACTCCGCAAGGGACTTCGTCCCTTGACCCTTTCGCACGATTCAGTCGGTGACACTTTCAGGCTATGCCCGCGTGTTTATGCAGGGATTTCGCGTCTGCGGACGCGACCAGAGGCGCTGCCTCTGGACTCCGCAAGGGACTTCGTCCCTTGACCCTTTCGCGCGATTGAGTTGACTACTCTTTCATACTACGCCCGCGTGTTTATGCGGGGATTTCGCGTCCGCAGGCGCGATTCCCCCTGCTTCACAATAATGATGAAGCTATTTTTCTGCCCCACGCAGTTAAAATTCTTCATCATCCACCAATCTCGACAAGACATCCCCATTGAGCTGCACCAGCCGCCGCACAACCTCCTGCACATACAGCCTGTCCAGCCCTTCCAGCGCCGGGTCAACCTCCACCGCTTCCCGCAGCGCCGACCAGTCCCCCGTTGCCGCCAAGGCAGCTAAACGGTTCGTCTCGTCAATGTCCATCATGATTTCCGCCAGCGGCGCAGGCACGCGAATCCCCTGCGGCTGCACCAAGCCGTCCGCCAAATGCAGGTCGCTTTCGATAATCGCGTTCGGCGGCAGCTGCGGCAGTTCCCCGCGATTTTGATGCGCAACCGCCGGAATCACCGCCGTTTCCTTCCGCAGAATCGCCAGTGCAAGGCGAACAGGGCGCGTCGGCGGCGTATCCTTCAATAGCATCAGCTGCGCCGTCATGCCGTCGGGCGTTTTTGCCCCCTCGTGACCAATCGTGTTCATGTGGGCAATGCGCTCTTTGCGCTTCTCGATGCTTTCGCCGAACGCCGGGTTCTCTTCGGGAATGTAGTCCTCCTCCGCCGCCAGGAACTCCGCGTGGCGCACCACGTCACCCACGGCAATCGCGTCGTACCAGCCCAGCCAGCGATGCGTCAGGCGGCCGAGCTTGTCCTCCTCCGCCATCTGCCGAAGCGCGGGAATCAAATCAACATTCTTGCCCTTTTCGCGCAGGGACACGAGGAACGAGAAGCCCGGCAGCCCCGCCGTGACCGCCTCGACCGCATCCTCCTTGCGAAAGAGCGCCTTTGCCAGCCGCGGCACGGTGTTTCCGCGATAGGCGGCATCATCCAACCCATACGCCTGAAAACCCGCGCCGAGGAACAGCTGCGTCGTGCGGGCAACGGGCTGCCCCAGCGTCACGACAATCGCTTTCGGGCAGGCGGAGCGCATATTGCGGCACAAATCCAGCACCACTTCGCCCTGCCGGAGCGTATGCAGCAGCCCCTCAATGCCGCCGTGGACGCGCGCCTGATCGCTCAGACCGGGATCGTCCTCCTTCACGCCGCCGAGGGCCTCCTGATCCTGCCGGAAGCGTGTCGCCGCCATGCAGTCGCCCGCGTAAACGACGCAGTCCGCGCCCATGAGGACTTCCTGCCGATTACCGGAGACGATGATCTGCGCCTTGCGGCCGCTGGCGTAGACGATGGCCTCGGCATAGTGCTGGAGGACATCGCGCATTGCGGCGTTTTTCTCTTCCACCGCAAGAATGCCATCCTCTTTGCCGGCGTAGAGGAAATCGACGAGCAGGAACGGCAGGTGCATCGGAATATCCTGCCCGATGAAGGCGAACTTAAAAGGCATGGTACAGCCCCGCTTTCTGGATACTTTGACATTCTATCTTACCATGAAACACGCCAAAAGTAAAGCCCGGAACGATGGTGTTGCGCATCGTTCCGGGGGAAAGAAAGTTTGTTTCGGTTCTTTTGGGGAATTGCTTTTGGGTTCTAACTAACTGGACTTGTCCGCAGCAACCAGAGGGCATGAAAACGGACGAAGTCCGCGGTCGCCCTCTGGACTCCTTCGGCGCCGCCACTCTTGGGGTTCCATGTTTCTTGACTGATGCCAGAAGTTTACACAAGCGCATCTAATCCGAACCGCAGGTTCGCCGGATAAACACGCGGGCATAGCCTGAAAGTGTCACCAACCCAATCGCGCGGAAGGGTCAAGGGAGGAACTCCCTTGTGGGGTCAAGGGGCAACGCCCCTTGCGGAGTCCAGAGGCAGAGCCTCTGGCGCCTCCCCCTCTTACGCCTTGTGCACCCGCACACCCAGCTTGCAGTCCTGACCGTTGATCGACCAGTCGCGGACGATGAACGTGTCGTCCATCGGGGCGCGCTCGACGACTTCCGCCAGCGTGCCGCGCTTGAGCATATCGACGCCGCTCTCGATGGCGCTCGCCAGCACGTCGCCGCACTCATAGCGCACATCCACGCGGTCGGTCACGTCGAAATCGGACTCCTTGCGCATCGTCTGCACCTTGCTGACGACTTCGCGGACATAGCCCTCCGCAATCAGCTCCGGCGTCAGGTTCGTGTCCAGCACAACCGTCACGCCCTTATCTTCCTGCGCGACAAAGCCCGATTTCTGCATCGGCGAAGTCAGCACATCATCCTTGCTCAGCGTGACCAAAGTGCCGTCAATGTCAAACGACACGGTTTCGCCGCGCTCGAACGCATCGACGACATCGTTGCCGTCCATCGTCTGCAGGTGCTGGCCAATCTTGCCCAGCAGCTTGCCGTACTTCGGGCCAAGGGTGCGCATCTGGGGTTTCAGCTGATACGTCGTGAACTCGCGCGCGGACTCGGTGAACACAACTTCCTTCACGTTCAGTTCATCCTCGCACAGCGCCTGATAGCTTTCGGAGAAGGACGCGCCCTTGACGTAGAGCTTCGCGGCGGTTTGACGGGTCTTGATGTTCGCCAGATTGCGGCACGCGCGACCCAGCTGCACCACTTCCACCAGCGCGTCCATCTGCGCTTCCATATCCGCGTCGATGGCGCTTTCGTCCGCCGTCGGGAAGTCGCACAGATGCACGGATTCCGGCGCGCCCGGCACGTTGTTGACCACCAGATTCTGATAGATTTCCTCGCTCAGGAACGGGATGAACGGCGCGCAGACCTTACTCAGCGTCACCAGCACATGATACAGCGTGGTGAACGCGGCGTCCTTGTCCTTCACGTCGCCCTTGCCCCAGAAGCGTTCGCGGCCGCGGCGGACGTACCAGTTGCTCAGCTCGTCCACGAAGTCCTGAATCGCCAGCGCGGGCTCGGTCACGCGGTAGTTCCACAGGTCGTCATCGACGCGCTTGATGAGCGTGTTCAGCTTGGAGAGAATCCACTTGTCCATCAGGCTGAGCTGCTCGTTCTTGAGGTCATGCGCGTTCGGGTCGAAGTTGTCGATATCCGCATACATGGCGAAGAAGGCATACACGTTCTGCAAGGTGGCAAGGAACTTGTTCTGCCCCTCGCGAACCGCCTTTTCGGAGTAGCGGCTGGGCAGCCACGGCGCAGAGGTGGTGTAGAAATACCAGCGGAGCGCGTCGGCGCCGAACTTGTTCAGCTCATCAAACGGGCTGACGACGTTGCCCAGATGCTTGGACATCTTGCGCCCCTGCTCGTCCTGCACATGGCCCAGCACGATGCAGTTTTCAAACGGCGCACGGTCAAACAGCAGCGTCGAAATGGCTTCGAGGGTGTAGAACCAGCCGCGCGTCTGGTCGATGGCTTCGGAGATGAAATTCGCCGGGAAGTTCTGCTGGAACTCCTCCTGATGCTCAAAGGGATAGTGCCACTGCGCAAAGGGCATCGAGCCAGAATCGTACCAGCAGTCGATAACCGCCTTGTCGCGCACCATTTCGCCGCCGCACTTTTCGCAGCGGAGCTTTACGGCGTCGATGAAGGGGCGGTGAAGTTCAAGGTCTGCGCCGGGATCTTCAATCGCCATTTCGCGCAGTTCCGCGCGGGAGCCGACGACGTGCATATTGCCGCAGGAGCACTTCCACACCGGCAGGGGCGTGCCCCAGTAGCGCTCGCGGGACAGACCCCAGTCGTGGACGTTCTCCAGCCAAGTGCCCATGCGCCCTTCCTTGATGTTTTCCGGCATCCAGTTGATGGTGCGGTTGTTGCGCACAAGGTTATCCTTCAGCGCCGTCATGCGGATGAACCACGTCGGGCGGGCATAGTACAGCAGGGGCGTATCGCAGCGCCAGCAGAAGGGATAATCATGCGTGAACTGCGGCGCGCTGAACAGCAGCCCGCGTTCCTGCAAATCCGCCAGCACCAGTGGGTCAGCCTTCTTGACGAACACGCCCGGCCACTTCGTTTCCGCCGTCATGCAGCCCTGCGGATCAACAAAGTTGACGAACGGCACGTCGTTTTCGCGGCAGACACGGTTGTCGTCCTCGCCGAACGCCGGGGCAATGTGGACGATGCCCGTGCCGTCGGTCATGGTGACGTAGTTGTCGCAGATGACGAACCACGCCTTCTTGTCCAGCTTGCCGACGGCGAAGTCAAACAGCGGCACATACTCCATGCCCTTGAGCGCCGTGCCGGGCATTTCCGACAGCACCTCAAACTTCTGCTCCGGGAAAACCGTCTCCATCAGCGCCTTTGCCATGATGTACACGCGGCCGTCCTCCGCCTTAAAGCGGCAGTAGGTGTCGGTCGGGTTCACGCACAGCGCCATGTTCGACGGCAGCGTCCACGGGGTGGTCGTCCACGCCAGCAGGTAGGTGTTTTCCTCGCCCTTGACCGGGAAGCGCACATAGGCGGACGTTTCCTTAACCGTCTTGTAGCCCTGCGCGACCTCGTGGGAGGACAGCGCCGTGCCGCAGCGCGGGCAGTACGGGACAATCTTGTGTCCCTGATACAGCAGCCCCTTCTTCCAGATTTCCTTCAGGCTCCACCATTCAGACTCAATGTAGTCATTCTCATAGGTGATATACGGATGCTCCATGTCCACCCAGTAGCCGACCTGCTCGCTCATGACCTCCCAGTCATGCAGGTACTTCCAGACGGACTTCTTGCATTCCTTGATGAACGGCTCGATGCCGTACTGTTCAATCTGCGGCTTGCCGTCCAGCCCCAGCGTCTTTTCGACTTCCAGCTCAACGGGCAGACCGTGGGTATCCCAGCCTGCCTTGCGCAGGACGCTGTACCCCTTCATCGTCCAGTAGCGCGGAATCAGGTCTTTGATGACGCGCGTTTCGATATGGCCGATATGCGGGCGGCCGTTGGCGGTCGGCGGGCCGTCGAAGAACGTCAGCCGCTTTGCGCCGTCGCGGAAATGGAACGAACGGCGAACGATGTCCTTGTCTTTCCACAGCTGGGCGATTTCCTTCTCGCGCGCCGGGAAGTTCAAATCCTTGGCAACCTTGTTGTACATACCATGCACCTCATTCTTGTTGTCTCTGCTGCGGCGCAAACAAAAAAGTCCGCCCCAGCATGAAAATGCACTGGGACGGACGAAAATGCTTTTTGCGATTCATCCGCGGTACCACCCAACTTGACAGGCACGATGCCTATCCGCTCTGTGCAGGC
>ULSJ01043821.1_pt1 | contig 12831 bp, 8 predicted proteins | sample 1956291 | NCBI WGS metagenome assembly ULSJ01 (sample SAMEA4835705, study PRJEB28245) | human gut metagenome | biome: gut microbiome; material: fecal sample | place: Denmark | collected 2008 | reverse complement strand
TATAAATAATATGCAGTAAATATTACCAATAACCACATACCATATAGATTATGCCTGATACAGCAGCCCACATTTTACAAATATTCTTATCACGCTTAATCATAAGCAGCCTTTTATCTGCCTGCTTATCCCTGTTTTTTAGTTATATTTTCTAACATATAAACAGAATTTATATAATCGTCTATTCTTCTTATTCATATCTTCTTTCTTAAATTTATCTTCTAATATAAGCAGAATTTATCTAATAACCCATTTTACTTATCTTTACTATCCGACATAATTCCAAGTCTTTCAAACACTCTGTCATACCCGTCATTGCCATAGTTCAGTGAACGGTTGACCCTGCTTATTGTAGCTGTTGAAGCTCCTGTCTTTTCTGCTATCTCAAGATATGTCTTCTGTTCCCTTAACATTCTTGCGACCTCAAATCTCTGTGCCAAAGAAAGCAGTTCATTAATCGTGCATACATCTTCAAAAAAATCATAACATTCTTTAACATCATTAAGGCTAAGTATCGCTTTAAAAAGTTGTTCTACTTCCTTAGACTTTAACTTATCATTCATATTAAACCCTCAATTCCCGCGTTAATAAATGCGTGTTTTTATCTCGTTTTAACAGTTTAACACAGTAAAGTTTTACAGTAAATACATTTAGCCAAAATTTATTTTATTTTTTTAATTCTTACTCATCCCTGCGGCCTATATAAGACTCATAAAGCCTGTAATCACTGTTTACTATAAGCTCCTCTGGGAATTCTACATCCTCAATAACCTTATATGCCCTGTCAAAGTCGCATATGCTCTCCTTAATATGTGCATCACTTCCTATAGATATGCATACTCCGTATTCTTTACACAATTTAAGCATTTTAACATCATTATCATATGCTCCCTGCCTTGGTCCATCAGGATTAAGTGATGTATTATTCACCTCAAGCAGAACGTGTTTTTCCTTTGCAGCCTTTACAAGCTTCTCATAATCAACCGGGTATCTTGAATCGTCAGGGTGTCCGATTATATTTACATAAGGATTATCCATCGCCTTTATGAGCGCACCTGTATTCTGTTCTACACTTCCCGGCTTTATACATGGAATGTGAAGACTTGCTATAACCACGTCACACCCCTTAAGTCCATACTCTTTAAGGTCTATATTGCCATCATAATCCATAATATTAGCCTCACACCCCATATAAAGCTTAACGCCATCCTTGTTTCTTGGAATTATCTTCATATTAGAAAAATACAGTATTCCTGCACTTCCCGGCATCTTAGGTGCGTGGTCTGTTATGGCAAGATGTGTAACTCCTGTCTTTGCCGCATATGCAGCCATCTCATCTATTGTGTTATAAGCATGTCCACTCACAAGTGTATGCGTATGTGTATCTATTGTGTACTTCATAATTCCCACTTTCTTTCATTAATCATTCATAATCTTCGCTGTCTTATTAGTTGTCATTTTTTTCTTTCTTCATCATAATATTATGATGTCAGACCTTTTAACACTGATATCATTATATACATTTATAAGTCCATCTGCAACGTGGCAAATATATTATAAATGTATCAAACATCCCATAAATCTTTTTTAATCACTGAAAATATGATATACTGTGCGCAAATAATAAAATGATGCACGTGTCCCAGGTAAAAAAGTCGTTTTATACTTTTGACATTTACATCATAAAATAACATACAAAAGAAGTTCACTATATAATAAATATGATTAAAGGGTCAAAAGGTATCATCGATGCATGCTTGCATGCAATTCGATGTATACCTTAGTGACCTGCACTACACCGGGAAAGTAGCAATTTACTATGCGAAGCTAGTAAATTAGCAGATTTCGAGGTGGAGTAATCTGATTAATCATAAATTAGGGGCAAAATACCTTTTGACCCTCATATCATAAATATGAAAGTGAGTTCTCTATATGAATATTATACATTTACAATTAAAAAACTATATAAGATATATCTCAGTTGCTCTGCTCTCTGCAATACTGCTTGCTCTGACTGCACTGACACCTCTTACTGGCTATGCTGACACGCAGGCTGACTATGATGAAAATAACCGTCAGTTAGATAAGTTAAAGCAGGAACAGGCGGCGCTTTCATCTGAGCTGAATGACCTTAACAGCCAGCTTGAAGCATCTGGTAATTCGCTTAATAACATAACAACACGCATATCTTCAAAACAGCAGGAAATAGACACGCTCAACAGCAATATATCTGATATGGAGGCTGAAAAACAGAGGCAGTATGATGCGATGAAGCTTCGTATACAGTATATGTACGAAAGCAACGACTATAGCTTTATGGATGTGCTTATGAAGGCGACCGATATGGCTGACCTTCTTAAGAAGGCTGACTATGCAAGACAGATATCTGATTATGACCGTTCTATGCTTGCCGACCTGAACAACCTTATAACTTCGCTTAACCAGAACAAAGTCAGCCTGAACAACGATATGACAGAGCTTGTATCACTACAGCAGCAGGCTGTCGCACAATCTGAAAGCATTAAAAGTCTTATAGGTGCCAAGCAGTCAAAGATAGATGCGAATTCCGAGGGCATTAAAAATGCTGAGGCGCTTGCGCTTGAATATGAGAAAAAGCTTGAGGAGGAGGCTGCTGCACGACAGCTTGAAGAAATCAAGAAATTAAGCTCAGCCGATGAGATCATTAACAACACTCCTATCAGCTATGATACAAGTGACCTTGCCATGATGGCTGCCATTATAGAGTGCGAAGCCGGAAACCAGTCATACGAAGGCAAGCTTGCTGTCGGAAGTGTTGTTGTAAACAGAATAAACAGCCCTCGCTTCGGAAACACACTTCAGGCTGTCCTGTATGCACCTTCCCAGTTCAGCCCCGTAGCCAGTGGACGTTTTTCAATAGTTCTTGCCAGAGGTGCCAACGAAGAATGTACACGCGCCGCCAAGGAAGTCCTTGACGGTCACATAACTATTAATGCGCTATACTTCCATGTATACAACAGCGAAGTTGATACTGGCGGAACTGTTATCGGCGACCATGTATTTTATTAGATATACTTGTATTACATAGACTTGGGATTATAATAAAAGTATTTTCTTTGTAAGATATTTTTGTATCCAAGATAGAACTACACAACATTTTGTCCTATAAGTCACATTTTAAGCTTACTCATATATAGCATAAAACAAGAGACCTGCACAATATATTTATTTAGTCAAAAGGTCTGAACCCACCTATGAGCAAGCTCATGTGGGTTCAGACCTTTTGACCCTGGTATCATTATATATTACTATATCTTATATAATCCACCGTAACATATCCATTTTTATCATTATTCACTGTATTATTATGGCTTACAAACATACCATTCTTAACGCCTACCCAGCGTCCTGCCTTTGCTGTGTAGCTTACGGCATCCTGATAGTTCTTTCCGTCAAAGCTTATCTCAAGGACAGCCTCCTCAACAGGCACATTGTCAACTGAAAGTGCCATCTCCTTTGTCTGCTTTACGCCAGTTCTCTTTACAGTATACTTAAGATAAATAGTCTTTGTATCATCACTAAAGACTGCTGTATCAATAACCTTTTCGTCAACATTTTCATCTGTATAAGCAGCTTCACAATCAAAGTTCTGTTTACCCTTAATAGTTCTTAATATATACTTTCCATCCTTCTTAGCAACACCAAGAGCTGCATAATCCATGCCAAGTGACACAATTCCGGCATAATCACCATCCATAAGTCCGTAAAGACTCATCTTTGTTTCACATGTGAATTCTGGCGCAGGCCACTTCTGAAGAAGCAGATTGCGGTAATCTCCGACTGGTCTTAAAGGAGTTGCAGGCACTGCATTAAGCTTTATATAAGAACCATTTTCTGATGCATTTCCATATACATCTGTCTTAGTTTCATACCAGCTGTCATCATAGTTCGCATTCCACTGCCACTGCAGCATAAGCTTTTCTGTGTCGAATTCATCCGTTGTATCAGGCTCACATACAGGATACTTCTGTGTATCAGCAAGCTCCTCTGGTGTCTTTCCAATATCCGGCTTTCTGTATTCCATAACAGGCTCGCCATAATCGTTGCCGTCCTTATTAACGCCGATTATAGGCCAGTCATTCTCCCAGTGCATAGGCTGCAAATGTGTTATTCTTCCTGCTGCGTATACATCCTGAAAATGTAAGAACCAGTCCTCACCTGTGACAGTATCTACCCACGCCCCCTGATGAGGTCCATTGACAGGAGAGTCACCCTGTCTTAATACAACCTTATATTCATATGGTCCAAATGGATTCTTAGAACGTAATATAGTCTGCCAGCCTGTCTTAACGCCTCCTGCTGGTGCAAATACATAATAATAACCATTACGTTTGTACATCTTAGGTCCTTCGATAGTTATCTGGTCATTTTCATTACCATCAAATATCTTAACCTCCTCGCCAAATATACCCATACCGTCAGGCTGCATCCTTACAACGTGAAGAACACTCTTATATCCGATACGGCTCTTTGCAACACCTGCAACAAGATATGCATTGCCATCATCATCCCAGAATGGGCATGGGTCTATCCAGCCTGCACCCGGTCTTATATTCACAGGCTCACTCCATTCCCCCCAAGGGTCCTTTGTAGTTGTCATATATATTCCCTCATCCGGCATAGGGAAGCACACATAATATGTACCTTCATGATATCTTATAGAAGGTGCCCACACACCACATCCATGAATAGGATTATTATATCTGAATTCCGGTACATGCTTTAAACAGTAGTTAATAACCTTCCAATTTACAAGGTCTTTTGAATGAAGTATAGGAAGTGCCGGCGAATTAGAAAAGCTTGATGCCACCATAAAATAATCTTCCCCTACTCTTATTGCATCCGGGTCTGAATAATCCGCATAAAGCACTGGATTTCTGTAATTACCATTCTGTAAATCTGCTACCCACATAATAACCTCCATAATATACTAAACTTAATCTGATATAACATTTCAGATATACTAAATACCTTAAATGTCCCAAATATCGTGAATATCCTGAATATCCTGAATATCCTGAATATCCTGAATACTTTGCAGCCAGAAAATGTTTCTACTGACTGTACTGATAGTGTACAACAAAAACTTACTTTTGCCAAGACTTTTGTAAAACATTTTTGTAAAAGAGCGTTATGCATTAAAATTATTATTAAATCGGTTCTAAACCTTACCCACACCCTTGACAAAGGACCCCAATTAATAAACCTAAAAATCCCCTCAAGCAACAGACTAAAATCATCTGCCACTTAAGGGGGATATTTTTAACAGAAATCTTTTTCGATCTTTTTAAGTGTTTCAAGTGGAATAAAGTAGCTTATGCCAAGTGGGTTAAATATCGCACCAGATGCACCTAACTCCTCTATCGCTTCAACAAGCTCCTTGTATGAATAAAGCATATTTTCATACTGTCCCTTATAGCACTTATCCATCTCGAAACCATCCGTAAATGCCGGAATAGCTATAACCTGCTCACCATCCTTATGAGTTACCTGCTCTGTAACATCTATAAAATGATGTGCAATAGATACTTCCGCGTCAGTTTCTTCTTTTACACAAGGAACCATATACTCAGAATTGACCATAACTCTTAACATATTGTTTTCTCTCTTGTCAAGAATTTGTGCAATTGACTCCTTATCAGTATTCTTTCTGAATTCCTGAAAATAAGCTATCATAGCATTCTGTAAGCCCGGATTAGTAACATAGTCATCCCTGAAGAACTCCTCATATGTACCAAATACTTCTCTAGGAATTACATATTCATTCTTATCGCCATCTGTAAGACGGATATTCTTATATCCATTCCTGTACATATGGCATAATTCCATACCAAACTGCTCTTTATTCTCAACACCTACTGATACTTCATAGCCTGAAAGCTTTAACTTCTTCTCAATTAAAGAAGCATTCTTATTGTTATAAAGCACCATAATATCATCATCAATCATATAAGGATATGCAGTTGTGTTGCAATATACAACCCACAGATGCTCTGCATTTCTTAACTTATCTGCCATAACCTTCTCATATATTTTCTCTATTCTGTTAAAATATGTAAGATCATTAGAGCTTCCCTTCTCCTTGGCTCTCTGCTTAAGTGTAGGCAGCATCTGTGTCATAACCTCAACCGCATCTGCTAAAGTAAGCTTCTCCATCATCCCTACGCCATAATCTTCGTCCTTAGTGATATGTCTTACAATATCCTGTATCTTTGTCTGATCCATAACCAACTGTTCCTTTCTAAACCGTGTAACATGTGATATATGCATAAGACCACGCTTACCACTTACTAATACACACAAATGTCTGATTGTACCACACATTACAACACATATTGTATATAATACCATAAAATGTGATATTATTCAATCAATACATTGTACATATTTTCATATTGAAAATAGTTGCTATTATAATCCGGTCTGTGTAAAATGTACCTTCCAGTCATCCATGCTCTTGCTCTGTGTAAGACATAACATAGCCATAATACGCGCCTGTTCTGCGCTCATACCTGATGCTGCTATACAGCTTCCATATTCTTCCTGTGCCATAGCTGCTGCATTATATCCACCGTTGCATAATATTACAACAGGAATTGACTCTGCTGTATCCTTTACAAGCTGTGACATAGCTGGTGAAAGACTTCCATCATTGTTTTCGGTCACTACAACTACAGCTTCACTCGTATTAAACATCTTTTCAGCCGCATATGCATCATTGCCCGCATAATCATAAACAATATTGACATAAGGAAGTGAACTTTCACCTGACACATCAAAAACATCCATATCTGTAAGCCTGCTTATAACTGTATAATTATTACTGCTATTATTTGTTGTAATATCACTAACTCCAGCACTATTTACCGTGCTATTACCACTTGTGGTAGTTTGAGTGACACCTGCATTATAAGTTTCCGGCTCTACTGCCACATTTAATGCCTCTGCAAATGTTGTATTATAATCTGTATCTTTTGCATCCTCTCTTATAACCAACAAACCTTTAGATGTGTTAATAGTATGCTGTAAAAGATATGATATCTGTTTATATATGCGGCTTCTTACTGATACAATCACTGACTCCGCATCTGTATCACAACTCTCCTGCACCTTTTTTACAACAGCAAGCATATCAGATGTATCATCAAAATCCCTTGTTTCCTGTATACACTCTATATCAGCCTGTGACTTATAATCATCAGTATTAATCATATCGCTTATGCTTCCATAAGTACCTATAACTATAATCTTATTATCTGTCACCTGCATTGCTTCACTGCTATTATCCCCACTTGTACCAGCAGACGAATTGCCAGATGTACCATCATCTGTATTCTGCTCTGCTGCAACCAACTCCTCATCAGCATCCTTCATATACTGCATTGGGTTAGCTACGAAACCACATCCAGTCAATGCACCGCTAAGCATACATATTCCCAGTAATATAGCTATATGTTTTGCCGAATTATTTTTATTCTTATTATAACTTCGCTGTTTCATTTTAAATACTTCCTCATTCCTGCACAACAGCATTTCCTGCTATGCTGCTACTTTTATTAAATACATTTAACAATACAATGCGGGTATTCCTGCACTGCAATATATTAATATTACACGAAATCGGAGCATAGTTCCATAATTAAAGTGAGTTTTCATAATTATTTTATAGTATGTCATTGTTTCAGCTGCATTATGAAGAACGGACGCCACAATATAAGAGGGGAGCCGCCGGGGATACATCATCGATGCCAAAAGCTTCAATAGGATATTTCTAAGACTTTTCATATAAGCAGTGACACCTGCCGCTACCGTTCGATACGGGACATCCTTGTCCCATATCTCACTTCCACAGACCTCCTTGTCTGTGGATAGCTGAGTTATTAAAGAAAAGTCTAAGAACTATCACTATTGAACTTTAAGTGCATCTCACGATGTATCTCCGGCGGCTCCCCTCTTCTATTATGTCTGGCAGTGGCTTAATCTAATAATAAATATCCTGTTAATTATAATTAACAAACATATTCCAAAACCCCATAAGACTCTTTAAAGTTTTTCCAGAACACAAAAATAGTTCAACGATATAGCCTTCTGCATATAATCTGACTCCATCAAAATATAATAACCAAATATAACACCTACTAAATCTCACCTAATTTCGTTAATGTTACATTTATACTCGATTATGTCAATGTCAGATATAAGCAACGGGAAGGCTGTTATGCATATCGTGCAGGACACACTTGAAAGTCAGTTGTGATATTTCTTATACTTTCCTTTAATTCTCCAGATATGCGGGTACAAGGATGTACCCGCAAGTGAGGTCGCGCCACGGATGGCGCGTCCGAACGGTATCGTCCGATAACATATCTTATATGGAAAGTATTAGAAATATCCAACTGGCTTTCTGGTGTCCGAAACCATATGCGTAACAGCCTTCCCGTTACTTATATCGTCCGTTTGTAACCAACCCAACGAAATTACTTACCTCTATTATCAATCTTAGCAATATCCACAATAGAAAGCTCCTGATTATTAAATGCATGCTCAAGACTTGAAATAAGTGCATGTGCAGTATCAAGGCTTGTAAGGCAGTGAACGCCTGTTTCAATAGCATATCTTCTGATAAGGAAGCCATCTCTTGCTCTCTCAATACCATTTTCAGGTGTATCAATAACAAGGTCAATCTTATGCTCTAATATAAGGTCAAGAAGTGTAGGTGCTTCCTGTCCAATCTTATTAACCTGAATAGCGTGTACGCCATTTTCCTTGAGAACCTTTGCAGTTCCTCTTGAAGCGTATATCTTATATCCAAGTGCTTCAAATCTCTGTGCAATATCAATACCATCCTGCTTATCCTTATCAGCAAGAGTCATAATAATCTGCTTATGCTTTGGAAGTCTTATTCCAGCGCCCTCAAATGCCTTGTAAAGAGCTTCATCAAAGTTCTTAGATATACCAAGACACTCACCTGTAGACTTCATTTCTGGTCCAAGGCTTATATCTGCACCTCTGATCTTCTCAAATGAGAATACAGGCATCTTGATAGCATAGTAATCTGCTGCCTTCTGAAGACCTGGTTCATAGCCTAAATCTCTTATCTTAGCACCTGTTATAACTCTTGTTGCAAGCTGTACGATAGGAATACCTGTAACCTTGCTGATATATGGTACTGTACGGCTTGAACGTGGGTTAACCTCGATTACATATACCTGATCGTTGTATACAATAAACTGGATATTAATCATACCCTTTACATGAAGAGCTCTTGCAAGTCTTCCTGTGTAATCGGCAATCATATCAACTATCTTAGGTGATATTGACTTAGCTGGATATACTGAAATACTATCTCCTGAGTGGATACCAGCTCTTTCGATATGCTCCATAATACCAGGTATAAGAATATCTTCGCCATCACATACTGCATCAACCTCGATTTCCTTACCCATAAGATACTTATCTACAAGGATTGGATGATCCTGCTTGATTCTGTTAATGATTCCCATGAATTCAACTACATCTTCATCAGACACAGCAATCTGCATACCCTGTCCACCAAGTACATAAGAAGGACGTACAAGAACTGGATATCCAAGTTCATTAGCTGCCTTAAGTGCTTCCTCTACTGTAAATACAGTCTGTCCCTTAGCTCTTGGAATCTCTGTCTTTTCAAGGATTTCATCAAACAGCTCTCTATCCTCTGCGGCATCTACATCCTCAGCCTTAGTTCCAAGAATAGGCACACCCATCTTCATAAGTGCTTCTGTAAGCTTGATAGCTGTCTGTCCACCAAACTGTACTACTGCTCCATCCGGCTTCTCGAATTCTACAATACTTTCAACATCTTCCTCTGTAAGTGGTTCAAAGTAAAGCTTATCAGCAATATCAAAGTCTGTTGAAACTGTTTCAGGGTTATTGTTTATGATAATAGTTTCATAACCCTCTTTCTTAAATGACCATGTACAGTGAACTGAACAGAAGTCGAACTCAATACCCTGTCCAATTCTTATAGGACCTGAACCAAGTACAAGAACCTTTTTCTTATCATGAGTTTCTGTAGCTTCATTTTCACTACCAAATACTGAATAGTAATAAGGAGTTGTAGCTGCGAACTCTGCTGCACAAGTATCAACCATCTTAAATGCTGCATGGATGTTATACTTGTCACGTAATTCCTTGATTTCTCTTTCTGTATGTCCTGTAAGTTCTCCGATAACATTGTCAGGGAATTCAATTCTCTTAGCTTCTCTTAAAAGTTCTTCTGTAAGAGGGCCTTTCTTTAATGAATTCTCCATCTCAACGATAATCTGTAACTTATCTATAAACCATCTGTCAATCTTTGTTATGTCATGCATAACTGCTGGCTCTATGCCTCTTCTTAAGCCTTCTGCTATCTTCCAGATTCTTCTGTCATCAACAACAGCAAGATCCTCTAAAAGTTCATCATCAGTAAGGCCTGTAAAATCATATGACATAAGGCTGTCAACATGCTGTTCAAGTGAACGTATAGCCTTCATAAGACCACCCTCGAAGTTATCAGATATACTCATAACCTCACCAGTAGCCTTCATCTGTGTTGTAAGTGTTCTCTTTGCAGAGATAAACTTATCAAATGGAAGTCTAGGTATCTTAACTACACAGTAGTCAAGTGCTGGCTCGAAGCTTGCATATGTCTTTCCTGTAACTGCATTTTTAATCTCATCAAGTGTATAACCAAGTGCAATCTTAGCTGCAACCTTGGCGATAGGATAACCTGTAGCCTTAGAAGCAAGTGCTGAAGAACGGCTTACACGAGGGTTAACTTCGATAACACAGTACTCAAAGCTGTCTGGATGAAGTGCATACTGTACGTTACATCCACCTGTGATACCAAGTTCATCTATAATGTTAAGGGCAGATGTTCTAAGCATCTGATATTCCTTATCTGAAAGTGTCTGTGAAGGAGCAACTACGATACTATCACCTGTATGCACACCAACAGGATCGATATTCTCCATGTTACATATAGTTATGCATGTTCCGTTACTGTCACGCATTACCTCATATTCGATTTCCTTCCAGCCAGAGATACATCTTTCTACAAGAACCTCTCCAACTCTTGAAAGTCTTAAACCATTCTCAAGAATCTCTCTTAATTCTTCTACGTTATGGGCGATACCACCACCGCTTCCACCAAGTGTGTAAGCAGGACGAAGAACTACAGGATAACCAATCTTAGCTGCAAATGCTTCACCTGATGGAACATCATTAACAACTAATGATGGAGCACAAGGCTCACCTATCTTTTCCATGGTTTCCTTGAACATAAGTCTGTCTTCAGCCTTCTTGATGGTAAGTGCAGTTGTACCGATAAGCTGTACATTATTCTCTTCAAGAAAACCTGTTTCTGCTATCTCCATAGCAAGGTTAAGACCAGCCTGTCCACCAAGTGTAGGTAAGATGCTGTCTGGCTTTTCCTTTAATATAATCTGCTTTAGTGCTTCAACTGTAAGAGGTTCGATATATACTTCATCAGCAATATCCTTATCTGTCATGATAGTAGCTGGGTTAGAGTTAACGAGGCATACTTCTATTCCCTCTTCCTTAAGAGAACGGCAAGCCTGTGTACCTGCATAGTCAAATTCTGCTGCCTGTCCGATTACGATTGGACCTGAACCGATTACTAAAACCTTCTTAATATTAGGATTCTTTGGCATTGTCTTAGTCCTCCTTCTTCATCATATCCATAAATCTGTCAAAAAGATACGCTGTATCCTGTGGTCCTGCACAAGCTTCCGGATGGAACTGTACAGTAAATATATTCTTTCCTACATATGCAAGACCTTCATTAGTCTTGTCATTAACATTTTCAAATGCTGATACTGCAACCTTTGGGTCAAGTGTTGTTTCATCAACTACATAACCATGGTTCTGTGTTGAGATATATACTTTTCCAGTCTTAAGATCCTTAACAGGGTGGTTAGCACCTCTGTGACCATACTTTAATCTGTGTGTATCTGCACCTGTTGCAAGTGACATAAGCTGATGTCCAAGACATATTGCAAATATAGGCACATTACTATTATAAAGCTTCTTAATCTCTTCAATTATCTCTACGCACTCTTTAGGATCACCAGGGCCATTTGATAACATAATTCCATCTGGATTAGTGGCTAAGATTTCTTCTGCCTTTGTGTATGCTGGATATACTGTAACCTCACAGCCTCTGTCATTAAGCGACTTGGCAATATTCTTCTTTGCACCAAAATCCATAAGTGCAACCTTTGGTCCATCTCCGTTAAGAACATACTTTTCTTTGCATGTAACCTTTCTTACAACTCCTGTAACTTTGTATTCCTTAATCTTAGGAAGTACTTCATCAAGGTTATAGTTTTCATTAGTTGTAATCATTCCGTTCATAGTACCCTTTTCTCTTAATATCTTAGTAAGGGCTCTTGTATCTATTCCACAGATACCCGGTATATCATTATCTAAAAGGAACTTCTGTATAGGAGCTTCATTTCTGAAGTTACTTGGCATCCTTGATAATTCTCTCACAATAAATCCATCTGGCCATGCTTTTTCAGACTCCATATCTTTATAGCATATGCCATAGTTGCCAATCAGAGGATACGTCATTGTTACTGCCTGTCCTGCATATGAAGGATCAGTTAACACCTCCAGATATCCTGTCATCGAAGTATTAAAAACTATTTCGCTAATGACTTCGCGAGTGGAACCAATACTTGTTCCCTTAAATACTGTTCCATCTTCAAGTATTAAAAATGCTTTCATGAATGCCACCTATTTCCTTTC
>ULSJ01063835.1_pt1 | contig 12955 bp, 10 predicted proteins | sample 1956291 | NCBI WGS metagenome assembly ULSJ01 (sample SAMEA4835705, study PRJEB28245) | human gut metagenome | biome: gut microbiome; material: fecal sample | place: Denmark | collected 2008 | reverse complement strand
CCGACTTTTCGCAAACGATAATCCGTTTCGGACGTTTCAGCCGCGTGCAGGCCAGCGCGCACACTCCCGTCGGACCGGCACCGATAATCAGCACCGTATCGTCGGACGTAATCTCAGAAATCCTTGACGCCCAATAGCCCGTTGCCAAGATGTCGCCCACAAAAAGTGCCTGTTCGTCGGTCACGCTGTCGGGAATACGGTTCAGTCCCTGATCGGCACGCGGAACACGCACATATTCCGCCTGTCCACCGTCGATACGGCATCCCAATGCCCAACCGCCGTTCGGATCAGTGCAATTGTTCACAAACCCGTGGCGACAGAAAAAGCACTCGCCGCAAAATGTTTCCACGTTCACCGTCACGCGGTCGCCGGGCTTGACCGTTTTCACGTCCTCACCCACCTGTTCGACCACGCCCACCATTTCGTGCCCTACCGTAATGCCCGGCACAGCACGCGGAACGCTTCCGTGCTTGATATGCAAATCACTTGTGCAAATGCTTCCCAATGTCACGCGCACAATGGCGTCATGTCCGTCCTGCAACTGCGGCATCGGTTTTTCCACCAGTTCAAACCGTCCCCGCTCCTTGTATTCGTATGCCAACATAATTCGATTTTTTTCAAAGTTACAAAATATCCGGTTTCACTCCAACGAGAGTTTCTCTACCACCGCTTTGTCGGCAGGAAGCCAGTTGACCGTGGAGAGTTCTTTCGGAGCGAGCCACACGGCCGATTCATGCTCCCTCAATTCCAGACGACCGCTGACAACCGTGCAGAGAAAGCAGTGCATGGTCAGATGGAATGCCGGATACCAACCTTTCTCGTTCATGAAGGAATCAGTCTGGCACGACATAACATTCAGTAGTATCCGCAGATAGTAGCTGTTCTTACCGTCCTTGTAAGTAGATTCTATACGAAAATATCACGAATTGCCAATACATTCCTTAATTTTTTTTATTATTCGGCCGCCAAACATCAACCCCACTTTTTTTGCATGCATATCAGATGTCGATAATAAACGCTTAAAAATATCTTGATACATATTTACATCCAATTGGCAATCCCAATTTCTTTTTTCAGCAAAAATATTAACTGCTATAGAAACTATATATAATATTTTACAACAAAGCCAAATTTCCGCATCTTCCCTTAATTTTCGCTGAGACATATAAGTGTATAAATCATTAGCCACAGCCAGATGATTTTCTGCTCTAAACAATGTTGCTGAATTCAATCCCGTTATAGATTCTTCATGTTTACAATAGCAATAGTGTAATTCATTACTTATCATTACTTTTTTAGCTTCACACATGGCGACGGTTGTCCACAAGTCATCTTCCGACATCCGATGAGCAAACCTGAATATATGTTCATCTATAAAGGACTTTCTAAAAAGATACGAGAAAACCAACGGAGTGAAAGTATTTGTTTTCATCAATTCCGAAAAGCATTGCTGTCCGTCATACAATCTCCCCCACATATATTCTGCTGCCTGCCGATTTTCTATTCGGTCAGAACCAAAACGTATACAAACACCCCCCATTCCCATATCAGCATTTGAAGCGATAAACTTTTTATATAACTCACAAAAGTTATCGATTAAAATATAATCGTCACTGTCAACAAAAGCAACGATATCACCAGTAATATTTTCCAGACCTAAATTCCTGGCTTCTGAAACACCTTTATTCTCCTGATGCAGCAATCGTATTTTCCCCTTATTGGCATATTCCAAAGCCATGCTATGAGATTTGTCAGTCGACCCATCATCTATTACGATTATCTCTTTGTTTAATTGCAATGCCAACAATGAATCTATACACTGACCAAAATAATTTTCTGAATTATATAATGGGATTATTATTGATAATTTTTGTTCCATGTTAATGCTCCAATTCCAATTGATTTTTGATTAATTCATAATATTTCCCCTTTAACTCCACTAATTCCTTATGAGTGCCCTGTTCGGCAATCTTACCGTCCTCCAGATAAATGATGTTGTCTGCATTTACAACAGTGCTCAATCTGTGGGCTACGACAATCACCGTCCGTTCCCGGAAGAACTGCTGCAAATTGTCCATTATATGCCGCTCATTTACGGTATCAAGCGACGATGTCGCTTCATCAAAAATAATAAGCTCCGGATTTTTATAGACAGCACGAGCTATCAGAATACGCTGTTTTTGTCCTTCACTCAAATCTATTCCGCCATTGCCAATTTTCATTTTATAGCGGCTCGGCAATCGCTGGACGAAACTGTCAATACACGCCATCCTAGCACAACGTTCCACTTTATCGTAATCAATAACCTTTTCCCCCAATGCTATATTTTCTGCAATAGTTCCACTAAAAATATATCCGCCCTGAAGCACGACACCGCAGCGTGCACGCCAATCATTTACATCAAGCGACCGTAATGAAACTCCGTCAATCTCTACCGTTCCCTGCTGAGGATGATAAAACCCAAGCAGCAACTTGACCAACGTAGTTTTCCCACTTCCACTATTTCCAACAATGGCTGTTGTACGATTTTTAGGAAATTCAACCGAAAGACCAGAAAACACATTTGGGTTAAAACTGCCTTCATATTTAAATGTCACTTGCCGCAAATCAATAGACTGCTTAAAATTTATCTTGAGCAAACCGTCACCATTCGATTCATCTTCTTTCTGTTGTACCTCAGCCAAACGATCCATAGACAATTTTGCATCCTGAACCGACTGCGCCAACCGCTGTATGGTTGCCATCGGAGCAGCAAGTTGTCCAAGAATATACGACACACTCATCAAAACGCCCAATGTCATATCCGCTTCCACCGTCATATAGGCACACAGAGCAACAATCAGGATATCCCGAAACTTATTAATCGTTGTACTCCCGACCATTTGCTTATAATTAAGCATCAGACTTTTCATCGTTATCTCATTGATATGGCTCTGATTGTCCATCCATACGCGAATCTGTGTTTCTTGTGCATTATTTACCTTTATGTCAGGCATTCCATTAATTAATTCATAAAGAATATTCCGATTGCGAGCCTGTTCCGTAAAACGTGAATAATCCAGAAATTTCCGTTCACGTAAAAAATACAGATTCCAGACAAACGACAATATTGAAATGACAAAGAAAAGCACCAATGATGTAACACTATAACGAGCAAGCAATAACGAACAAACCACAATGTTTACTACGGCAAAAAGCTGGTCAATGGCATTATAGGTCAAAATGGACTGCAACCGCTGGTAATCGTCAAGACGTTGGATGAAATCAGTATTGAGTCTTGTATCGAAATATTTAATAGGCAACCGAATCATCTTTCCAAGAAGTTCGGCAACATATTCAATGCCAACATAAAAGTTTAACTTCATTAATAAGATGGAACTTAAACTATTACTCAACATATGGCCGATGAAAAACGCCAATTGGGCAAGAAACAACTGCCACACGACATTCAGATTCTGACCAATCACGCCGTTATCTATAACTTTCTGATACAAAACAGGTATTACCCAATTGCAGCCTGCTGCAATTAGCATGCAGAGCAATGCTAATAGAAGTTTTATTTTCTGTTTTTTTAATTTTGAAATAAAATTCTTCAAAACAGAAAAATCTTGTTTTTCATTTACCTCGCCACATTGCCGGAACGCTTGAGACGGAGAAGTAAAGATGGCAAAACCTTTTCCATCTTCACCATACCAATGACGCACAAAATCCCGTTCATTAAACCTTATTTTTCCGTATGATGGGTCTGCAATATAGTATATGTTACCCTTTTGCCTGTGCCCGACATGATAGAGCACAACAAAATGGTTGCCACGCCAATGAAGAATGGCTGGCAAAGGTGCCTTTGCCAGTTGGGAAACCGTTCCCTGTGCGACAACGGTTTCTAACCCCAAATGTTCACAAGCATCCTTTACATCTGTCATAGTAATCCCTATTCGCGAAATACTAATACCATTCTTTATATAATCCAACGAATACCTCTTTCCATAATAATAGCATAACATTTGAACACATGTCGGACCACAGTCCGTCATTTCCAACTGGCGTAATACTTTAAAGTTTTTCATCACAACCGTAAATCTAATCATTATTTATTCATACATCAAATCCTCGATTGTTACTAATACATCTATATTTTTAATAACCTTTGCCAAAATTCAAACGACAGATTTCGTTTATCTTGGGACTCCATCATCTATCTAAGAGTTCTGTTTTAAATGTGGAACTTTTTGATACTGTAAATTATTACTAAAGTATAGTAAACGCGGCATTTGTCTTAATCAAAACGATTGCTCCAACCAAATTGCTATTGCGTACATTTAGCAATTTGCTTCATTATTTTATAAGCAAACAAAATGTAACACAATACTGCAAATCTAGTAATCAATATTTACACCTGTATCAATACCTCCGTTCTGCAATGTGCGTTTAGATTTTTTGAATCCTTTTCCAAAATTAATCCGGTAGGAAATGTTCAAAAGAATCATGTTTGCATTGTCTTTGATATAGATGTCGTCGGTTAGCGGATGTACGTCCGACAGCGTAATGCTCTTGCTTGCCCATCCTCGGTCAGAGAAAAGATTTGCGCCAGTCAGGCTGAAATGAAAGTCGCGCCACTTATATTGCACGCGGACCGTATTCCAGTGTGTTTCCTCAGTCAGAATGTTGCCAGACAGATTGTATTGCGGACTTATTTTATAGTTTGCAGAAATGGTCCAGTCGCCAAAGTACAATGCTCCGTTCAGTGAAGCATATACGCGCTTGTCCGTGTATTTCCCATCTGTTTTGTAAATCGTGTAGTCGTCATAACCGATTTTCCCGTCAAGTGCCAAATGGTTAAAAAGGTTGTTGACTCCTAAGTTCAATTCTACATTAAATCGATCGTCGTGAAGTCCGTTGACGGCACGGCTGAGAAACATATTGTTAAAAGGGTTTGTTTCGTCGTCAATGTATTGGAAATCATAGAAAATAGGGTTGTTTGTCCGACTGTGGCTAAACCAGAGTGAGGCCGCGAATTTCTCGTTGTTGTATCGGGCATAAATGCGATTTCTGAACCATACTTGTGGCTTGAGCGACATGTTTCCTTGACGTACGACAATGTCGTCAACGCGTTGCAGCGTGTTGGACTGTTGATAAAGTGACGGTGCCGTCGGACTATACATGAACAGATAATTCAAACTGAAATGCCTGTTGATGGCGTAGTTCAGCGTTACAGTTGACTTCAACCGCATGGCATTCAATTCATTGCTTTGGTCCGTGGCATAAACATGAACTCCGCCGATTCCGACTGAGTAGCCAAAGGATTTGATTCTTCCTACCGCCTGTCCATAGAAGTACAGGTTGTTGCTGGCCATTTGGCTGAGTGTGGAAACGCTGTTTTCCACATTACGGTTATCCGCATAGGAATACCGTTCCTGAACGCCGAAATTTGTCGTCAGGTTTTTAAACTGTTTGGAATACATAACCTCGCCTCCGGTACTCCATGCCTTGCCGTCGGTTCTCGACGATATGTCGTAGTTCTTAAGCGCATCCGGATATGTGTCATGATATTCACGGTCGTAGTCGCCGTCGTTGTATCTGCCGAAAGCGTTTATTTCAAGCGATTGGTTCTGCTTGAATTCTTTTCTGAAAAACAAGTCTATGTTCGGACTTTTGAAGTCGGTTTGACGGTTGGTCCTGCTGTCGTATGTTGTGCTTTCGCTTCCTTCCAGCTGGGTTTTGACCGCAGCGTCGTTATAGCGCATTTTGTCGGTCAGTCCGCCTATGGAAACGGAGAACATCGTTTGCGGATTGTGCATGTAGGTATATCCGAGCGACAGAAAATTGTCAGTGTAACCGAAGTCGCTTGGAATGCCTTTCGTCTCTCTGATTACAGGATTTTCCCGCCCGTAGAATGTGCCGTATGAACTGACAACTCTTTCTTCATAGTCGCGCCAGTTGATTCCATAGTTTATGTTCCACTCCGACTTCTTGTTATAATATGTCGCTCCAAAATTGCCGTTGATGAACCCAGTTGTAAATGCGCTTGTCAGGCCTGCCACAATCGAGCCTCCGTCCTGGCGTGGCTTAAGTATGAAATTGATGACAGAGCTGTTGTATCGGATATCCGGGCTGTCGGAATATTCAATGCGCAGAATATTGTCATTATTGATGGAAAGTACCTTGTTCATGTCCGCCGGCTTTCCATTGATTTTGAAAACGGGTGTGCGGTTGTCAACTTTTACAGACTGAAGTTCTTCAATTACGCTGAGACCGGGCATTTTCATTTTCAGTGTATTTAAAAGCGACAGGCTTGAAGCCGAGCGTTCAATTTCGCCCAATGAGGGTATGATGATGTATCGGTCTGGCTTTTGAATGACAGATTCGGCCGTGACGGTGACTTCATTCAATTCAACGGCCTGTGGTTTTAGCGCCACTGTGCCGATGTCCAATTGTTCGCCGGAGATGCCGGAAACCTGCATATAGACGGTTTCAAATTTTTCTTTGGATATTTCAATAAATACCTGTTCGGCTTTTATGTCAGCAGTGATAAAGATTCCGTCCTGGTCACTGTTTAGTCCTGCCAGAAACTTGGCAGAATCGTCTTTAGCGATAATCACAGCTTTTCTTATCGGATTTCCGTTTCTGCTGTCGATGATTTTGCCTTTGATTGCGTAGGGAGTTGCTGACAGGCTTACAACAAAAAGAATAAATGCTGATACCCAAAAACGTTTCATATTATATTTCATTTAGAATTCCATTTATATTTTATATTATAGTCCAACTTTTCAAGAACCGATTGCATCTTCTTATCCTCATCAAAATCAAAAATACAATAGTCCTCAGCAGCAAGCAAAGGGCGAGAAGAACATCCGCCATGACAAATCGGCAGAATTTTACAATTCAAACAAGGCTTATTGCTAAATTTCTTTCTCATTCTCTCTTCCAAGCTTTCATTTTCCCAAACAATACAGCCATTCTCATCCAAATATCCATCACGTTTGACATTGTTAAAATCGACTGCGGTACATTTATAGACATCCCCGTTATAATTAATCACAGAACTGTTTCTCAGGTCTCCATAACAATAAGACCCCAAAATATTCCTAGAAGCAACAAACCCTGCATCTGAAAATGACTGAATCACCTTAGATGCTTCATCTATTGGATCATTATCTTCCTGCCATACTTTGTGGAAAGAAAAATACAAATGTTTTTTCTGCTCATCAGTCAGTTCTGCAAAGTAACACGGAATTTCTTGAGTACTTAGAATATTCTCTTTAGTATAATTAATTCGTACAGTCACATCAACATCTTCCCTTGCTAGTATTTTAATATTTTCAACGATTTTATCAAACGTTCCTTTACCTCCATGCAAAGTCCTCGTTTTGTCATGAAAAGATTTTCCTCCATCAAGCGTTATTTGAGCAAAATTAAAATTATAGTGCTTTAAATTCTTCACTTTTGCCAAATTAAACAAATAGCCATTCGAAGTACAATTAGATTTCATCTCAATGCCCTTCTTGGAGGCCATTTCATATGCATATTCCAATAAAGGAATCATAATTTCATCATAATACAACAACGGCTCTCCACCAAAAAAAGACAACACCAATGTTTCACATTCTTCACACGATTTACTTATATATTTTTTTAAGTTATCGAAGGTTTTCACATCCATTTTAGATGGCGTATGCATTTCATAACAATACCAACAATTAAAATTACAATTAATTGTTGGATTAATAATAATATGCTTATATTTATTATCTGATTCAATTGTACGGGCTTTTTTTATGTATTCAGCTATTTCATCCACCGAATCTTCAACAACAAATCCTCCTGATATTAATTTATCTAAACAAGGGGAATCTACTGGATCCGGATATTTTTCCAGTAGTTCTTTTTTCATTACAATAAACATATCAGACAAAGAGTTATATAAAACCGAGGATTTAGCAAAGCCCTCTATTTTAATATTAAAAAAACTGTATTTCATATTCATAACATTAAGTATTGTATGAAGTAACTTCATACAATACTAATTTCAACTTACTGTTTACCACATCCTGCTACACAATTTCCACCATGGCAATTATCTATGCAAGTATCTCCACAATTTTTATCAGTATTACAAAGACGGTTAGGACCATTACTTGTTCCCACCATACCATCCAACAAAATGGCATCTTCCTCTTCCAATACTGTCATTTCCAGACTTTCAACAAAGTCTTTTAAAACTAAATCTTGTTTCATTAAAAATAAAATTTGAAGTTAATAATTAAATATCCAATAAGAAGGATTGTTCACCTTCTCTTTATCAATATTTTCTCCAATACAAATCTCTGAACAACCTTTTTCTTTTCATCTGACAATTCATCATAGAGGCAACACTGCGGTTGCAAAAATTCATTGATAATTTCGACTTCGTTTTTTTCTAATCGAGATATAATGAAACGAGTAAAACGGTTCAGCAACCAATACTTCCCATTCCCTTCTATAACAGTATAGTCAGTATTAAATTGCAACGGCAACGAAATGTTCCGGCTGTCGGCAACTATTTTTTCTATGCAATCTGCAATTCTGTCACATACATCGGAAACACAACCGGACACTTTTTCCCGCAACAAGCTAAAATCAAACTGTGACGACATTAAATTATTCACATCCTCACTTACAAGATTCTCCGGCAAGGGCCCATCCAGTCGTCCACCGATACAACCTTGGAAAAAAACATGATAGAAGGTAAGAATATTCACGTCTTTCGGAATACCACCATAACCACGTTCCCCAACGACCACAAACGGCTTGTGATATTTTAAAGCATATAATACAGCATAACCGGAACCAATGACAATGCGACTACGCCTTACATGCTCCTCTATATCGGACGAGCTGTCAGACAAAGTTATATTTCCGTTAACAATAGCTTTCAAATTTTCATTTCGTGTACAGACATCTATCTTGTAACGTGTAAAACGATTTAACGTCCGCAGAATCTTAAACAAAGCACTATCTGAATAAAGGAACTCACCCGTATTTACATAAATATCATAAGCATATTCAGTATCAGTCTGTTCTTCAATATCGTCAAAGATAAAAGGTACGGGTATTTCAGCTGTAGTCTGACGATATGGGCACAAAATATTTATATCCAAATCTTTAACAATAAAAGTAAAGTCGACCATAGATTCATCAATGGCAAAATTCATAGCTATATCCGAACGGAAAACAGTTCTGATACAAGGAATACCGTCCCTTGAAAGTTCCTGTAATGCAGATTCAATCCGATTGCCTAAAACCAAGCGACAATCAGGACATTCACCGGAATTCACCACATGTATTCCTTTTTGCGAAAACATCTTCCAAAAAGTAGAATAAAGGATGTCATATTTGGGAGAACCAGCGTAAGCCTTTATTATTTCTATTTTCATAAACAACTACGTTTGAAATTATTAGACAATTTATACAACTCTCCGGATGTCAAATCTCTGACTCTTTTTAATACCGGATCCGACTTGAAATGCTCGTAACTGCACTGGGAATGTTCTGTATCCTCCTTTTTATAAAAATCATACTTAGTGTTACGGCATTCAAGTGAAATCAATCCATAATGCTTTATCAGCAAATTATCGGCAATTCTTGTACGCCCCATTGCCGGAACTTGATGAAAATGGAGTTTTCCCCTATCCGAGAAAATTTCAGCATGTCCCATATTGCGAAACATCTTGCATCGCAAACAAATTCCTCCGACAGAACTTGGATATTCAGCATTATAAGTATCTTCGCTATTCCACAAATGAATATAAGGAACAAAATAAGTATTCGTATCTTTATCCGTCAGATAAGAATGCAAATCACAGAATCGGGAATCAAATTCCTCATCAACATCCAGAAATACTGCCAATTCAAAATCCACAAATGACGACAGATCCATCAATAGGTTCCTATTTTCCAAATCATTGAATTCCCGACGTTTCTTCTGAACCTTAAACAATAGTTTTTTATCTAAAGCAATATCATAAGTTCCATCCCCACTTTCATCATCGAGAAGAATAATACCGTCGAATAGCGGGGATGCTTTTTCCAAAAAATGCACAATTCGTTCATGTTCATTATAGCTTTGCACAAGCAACAATAATGGGCATGGGAATTTCAAATCACTAAATATTTCATAACGGACAAAATCCTTATTCTTCAAATATCGCAAAAGCAATTCTTTGGAAAAACAGTTATGCCGCCAATCATAAATAACGTTTTCAAAATCACACCCCCAATTGCCCCCATTGACAACAGCAGTATCGGGAAAGAAATAATGCCGCATCACATCATTGGGAGTTTTTTCAAAAGGTATGTCCCGGCGCGGCTTCACCTTATCGCCATCCTCACGATGCACCATCATAGCTTCATTAACATAAAGTTCACCGATGCCCAACATGTCAAGCCTTGCCCGCAAATTATTGTCATCTCCACCCCATTTTGAGAATGTCTCATCATAGCCATGAATTTGTTCAAGGTATTTTTTTTCTACCATAATACTTCCGAAAGGAATTGGACGGAAAACATCAAAATTATCTTGGGTTACGACCTCATCGTTAACAAAACAAACACGACCGATTGCATAATGAGGAAAATCAGAATAATCCTCAAAGGTTTTCCGAAGAATGCCAATCACGTCTGTCAACATTTCCGACTCTGGAGAACAGACCATAACATATTTTTTCGTGGCATGACGAATGCCAACATTCAACGGCTTTGCCGGATTACGCCATTCATGAGGTTTGTCGTTCAACACGATACGCCAATTCACAAAAGGATAATCCTTGACAAACTCAATCAATTCATCTTGTTCGAGAGGTGTGTCAAGCACTATGACGACTTCTATGCCATTACGTTGAAAGTATTTATGATTTAAGGGAAAGACTTTACGGAATTCCCGCATTTTCTTATAAAATGGAATTACCACACTTAAATCAAAATTTTTCCAAAATTCTTCTTTTGTCCTAAATGGAGAACTCATTATTTTATATATAAGGTTAATTTTCGCAACACTAACATCAAATGTATTTTCAGATATCAGCTTATTTGCAAATTTAATATTTTACTTCATATCCACAATACGATGCTGCAGAATTAACGACTATTTAACACATATTTACATTTATCCGGTCAAAAAGTTTATCTATATGTATTTATGCCAATTCAACGGAATGTCACCACCACGTGCCTTTTTATGTGTTCTAAAGCGCAAATTTACCCTCCAATCGTCAACAGACTGCATACAGATTCCATATTGTTGACTGGTTGATTTCCTTCTGTTTTTATCAAAGATTTAGCAAGCCACATCAAGGAAAAAACAGGAAGCAAGATGTCTAGGACAGTACGGAAGAGAGCCAAAGAACCCATAAAAACACGCAATCAAAAGTAAATTCATAATGGGCGATCAATGACCGATTGGGATTTAACTTGCCATAGCCGCGCTGCGTGGCAAAATATTTTCCGTCGCGGCGAATCACCGCCGCCACAACTTCAATGCGTTTCATCGTCTCTCTATATATTTCAATGCAAATGTAACGCAGAAACCGGGATTTACTCTTATTTCCCAACACTTTTCCGATGGTCCAAATCGGTCCAATCGGAAATTTTTGCATATTTGAATAATATAAAAATGCCCAAGCAAACTTGACCTTTTGCCCTCACCTTTCCGTATATTTGGATAATATAGGATACGGCTCGGGATAAAATATATCTGAAACAAGTTTCGATATTTTATTCTCCGCTCACCTTTTCCTATATTTGGACAAAATACAAAATCATACGCCATGGATAAATTCAATTTACAACGGTTTGTCGATGCACAAGACGACGGCGACACCTACGAACTGGCAATGGCAGAACTGAAAAACGGACGGAAAAGAAGCCACTGGATATGGTACGTCTTTCCACAGCTCAAAGGACTCGGATTCAGCTACAACTCCACTTTCTACGGCATTTCCGGGAAAGAAGAAGCCGAGGCCTATCTGCAACATGAAATTCTCGGGCCACGGTTGCGGAATGCCTGCCAGATTCTTGTCGGACAGAAAGATATCGGGGCCGTCCGCCTGTTGGGCAACATCGATGCACTGAAAGTGTTTTCAAGCCTGACGCTGTTCGATGCCGTCGCGCCCGACGACATTTTTGCGGAAGCACTCCGCCTGCTATACGACGGACGAAGAGACTCCAACACCCTCAAGCGGCTTCGTCAGTAAAAGCCCTTCTACAAAACAAAGGCAGCCTCCGCCCCTAACGGCGCAAGCTGCCCTGTTGCTTTTATACATTCACGTTTTCTAAAACCAGTCTTTGAATTCTCCCACTTTTGCCTTGCTGATAATTACACGTTCCATGCCCGGGACACACAAATTGACAGCCAAACGTCCGTTGAACCACAAACTGATGTCCTTGATTGCCTTTTTCGACAACAGATACTGGCGGTTCGCACGAAAGAATTCCTTCGGATTCAACAGCTCCGACAATTCGTCGAGCGACTGAGGAAACACGTACTCCTCATGATTCTCGTTCACGGCTTTTACCATTCCGTCGGCGATATAGAAAAACAGAATGGAACTGACGGAAACCGGCATCAGCTTGTCGCCCTTGACAGGTATCAGGAAATGTGTCTTATAGCTTTCCTCGCGCTTCAATTCCCGCAATATTCCGGCCAAGTCGGTCGACGGTTTCGCGGTCCGCGGTCCGCAAAGCGTAGCAAGCTTGTCAAGTGCCCTTTTCAAGTCGGCACTGCTAATCGGCTTCAGCAGATAAGCTATGCTATGGACGTTGAATGCCTTCAAGGCATATTCGTCGTAGGCCGTGGTAAAAATGATGGGACAATGGATGTCGACGTGTTCAAAAATTTCAAAAGCCGAACCGTCGGCAAGATGAATGTCCATAAACACAAGGTCGGGTTCCTCATTTTCCTTCAGCCATGCAATCGAATCAA
>ULSJ01062088.1_pt1 | contig 13361 bp, 11 predicted proteins | sample 1956291 | NCBI WGS metagenome assembly ULSJ01 (sample SAMEA4835705, study PRJEB28245) | human gut metagenome | biome: gut microbiome; material: fecal sample | place: Denmark | collected 2008 | reverse complement strand
GAACCGCCAAAGTGTACGGCACTCAGGCTGCGGCAGTTGTCAAAGGCACTGTCATCAATCTCGGTCACCGATGCGGGGATAGTGAATTCCTGAAGCATACGGCAGTTTTCAAAAGCTCTGTAACCGATACGAGTGAATCCGTTTGGCAATTTGGCAGTTTCCAACAACACAAAATCAAGGAAGTTGTTGTCCGGAACATATTGATAGTCATTGGTAGTGAGAATTTCTATATCGATATAAGTTAACGTATTTTGCTGAATACTCAAAAATTTAATTAAACGGTCATATATCGAGCTATCGGTGAACGGAGTATGGACTATTAAAGATTTTAATTTGGTGCTTACAAGCTGATCGGTTCCAAGATAGGCAAAGCCTATAGCGGGGTATACCAGTTCCTCCAAATTGGGAGAGTTTTCTATAAAAGACTCAGGCAAGTATTGCAGTGAATAATTCTTATATACGGTAAAGTTCCCGCATCCGGCAAACGCATCCTGTCCTACACTGGTGACAGTGGACGAGGAGATAGTGAGGGAGCGAAGAGAGGAAGAAAAGTTATTACATAGGTAAGCCGGAATATGTTCAACACCTTCTCCAATGACAAGCGTTGAAACGTACGGCCATTCTGGAAAAATATTATAAGAGAAATCAGTGAAATTGACAGCATTCCACTCAATTGTACTCAGATATTCATTACCAAATGAATTATCCCCAAAACTTTTCAAGTTGGCAGGGATTGTGAGGGTTCTATCCTTTTTCTCTATCGGATAGCACAACATAACAGTTTTATCTGCATTGTACAGGACTCCGTTTTCTGACAAATAAGCAGGATTGCCGGATTCTACCTGGATATCAGTAAGGTCGTACAGTAAATAAAATGCACGTGAACCTATGTTGACAACACTCGAAGGAATAGTAACTGAAGTAAGAGATTCACAACCATAAAAAGCAGACTCAGCAATAACTCTTGTTCCTTCCGCTATGTCGTATGCTCCGCTTATATTCTGTTTTGTTTCGATTAAGCAGTTGTCGACATACAATACATTGTCCACCCAATTTGAAGGGTCGTTATAAAAAGCAGTTTCATCAAACAGATTATTTCCAATGTACATGACACTGGAGGGAATATTGACAGAAGTCAGAGAGGTACAACCACTAAACGCAGCATATCCTATACTTATAACACTGGAAGGAATAGTGACAGAAGTCAGAGAGGTACAACCTCTAAACGCAGTATCTCCGATTACCCTTGTTCCTTCTGCAATTTCATAGGCTCCGGCCACTTCGGGTTTGACTGCAATTAAGCAGTTGTCGACATACAATGCATTGTCCACCCAATTTGAGGGGTCGTCATAGAAGGCTGTTCCTCCGAACGCATTCCAACCTATGTCTACAATGCTGGAGGGAATGGAGACGGAAGTGATTCCGGAACAATTGAAAAAAGCTGAGCCTCTAATACCTGTCACAGTGTAGGTATTTTCCCCATGGGTGACAGTACTTGGAATAATGACCTCGCCGGAAATGGAATAGTCAGAGTAATTGGCTACCGAAACTTCAGAAGGCCGGTCACGATTGATGGAATAGTAGAATTGGCCCTCTTGAAAGTCGCTACTTTGTGCCCAGGTTGTGAGGGACAGCGCTACAAAGGCCAGAAGGGATAATATTCTTTTCATAAGGCAATGTGTTTATGGTTAAAAACTATATAGAGTCGAAAGCAGAATTGTGTTTTATGATAGAAGATATATCCTAATATATTCTACAAATACACTGAATTTGAAAGCAGAATTGAGCTTTATGCTAAGACAAGTCCTCTTTGAGGCAAATGTAATATAAATATCTGATATTCACAATAGACAAATACATATTATCATTATTTTTCGAAGAAATTTTTACACCCAAACAGGTCATTCAACTTCATGGCAGATTTCATACGGCTGTCAAACGGCTCGATGATAGCATTTGCTGAAGGGCTACAACGGGAAAAGCGGGAAGCAAGATGCCAAGTACGGAATCTATCGTAAAGTTTAATAACCGTTTTGGGTTAAATATATGAAATATGTTATCAAACATACGTGCTCCGCTTTGAATTTTACAAATAAGTTCCTACTTTGCGAAAGGAAAAGAAAAATGCCGAAAACGAAGCCGGCGCTCAAGCCGGGAAGCGTTTCCGGGCATCTTTTTATTTACCGCAAATGGAAAAACATCATTTACTAACTTTTTAATATTCTCTAATACAATGAAAGTTTACGAAACCAACGAAATTAAAAACATTGCCCTCATTGGAAGTAAGGGCTCGGGGAAAACCACACTCGCAGAAGCGATGCTTTACGAGTGTGGAGTTATAAAACGAAGAGGCAGCATTGAAAATGGCAATACCGTATGCGACTATTTCCCGGTGGAAAAGGAATACGGCTACACGGTATTCTCCACGGTATTCTATGCAGAATTTCTGAACAAGAAGCTCAACGTAATCGACTGCCCGGGCGGCGACGACTTTGTAGGCAATGCGATTACGGCCCTTAACGTCACCGACACCGGCGTATTGCTCGTCGACGCTCAATACGGCGTGGAAGTCGGCACGCAAAACATTTTCCGTACCACTGAAAAAATTAAAAAACCTGTCATCTTTGCTGTTAACCAGCTTGACGGTGACAAAGTGGATTTCGACAACGTCATCCAACAAATGAAGGACGTGTTCGGCAATAAAATCGTCCTGATTCAATATCCTATCAACCCGGGTACAGGCTTCAACGCCATGATTGACGTGCTGCTGATGAAGATGTACAGCTGGGGTCCTGATGGGGGTGTTCCTACCATTTCTGAAATTCCGGCGGACCAAATGGAAAAAGCGAAAGAACTGAACAAGATTCTCGTTGAAGCCGCCGCTGAAAACGACGAAAACCTGATGGAAAAATTCTTCGACCAGGGAATCCTTACCGAAGACGAGATGCGCGAAGGTATCCGCAAGGGACTTATCGACCGCAGCATCCTGCCGGTATTCTGCGTGAGCGCACTGAAAGACATGGGCGTTCGCCGTATGATGGAATTCCTCGGCAATGTCGTTCCTTTCGTCAGCGACATGCCTGTTCCGGTCGACACCAAGGCAGAAGAAGTTCCGGCCGACTCCAACGGTCCGACAAGCATATACGTGTTCAAGACATCCGTTGAACCGCACATCGGAGAAGTTTCCTATTTCAAAGTAATGTCGGGCAAGCTCAAAGCAGGCGACGACCTTACCAACATGCGCACAGGCAACAAGGAACGCATCGCACAGATTTTCTGCGTATGCGGACAGATCCGTACGGCTGTCGACGAAATCCATGCCGGCGACATCGGTGCGACGGTGAAGATGAAAGATGTCAGCACCGGCGACACGCTCAACGAAAAGAACTGCGAATACAAGTTTGACTTCATCAAATATCCGGCACCGAAATACCAGCGTGCCATCAAGCCGGTGAACGAAGCCGACGCTGAAAAGCTCAACGAAGTGCTCAACCGCATGCACCTCGAAGATCCGACCTGGATTGTAGAACAGTCGAAAGAGCTGAAACAGACAATCGTTTCCGGACAGGGTGAATTCCACCTCCGCACATTGAAATGGCGTATCGAAAACAACGATAAAATACCTGTCAATTTCATTGAACCGCGCATTCCTTACCGCGAAACCATCACAAAGGCCGCACGTGCCGACTACCGCCACAAGAAGCAGTCGGGCGGCGCCGGACAGTTCGGCGAGGTTCACCTCATCATCGAGCCGTACACGGAAGGCATGCCGGAACCTGACGTTTACAAATTCAACGGACAGGAATTCCGCATGAACGTCCGCGACAAACAGGAAATTCCATTGGAATGGGGCGGCAAGCTCGTGGTATACAACTGTATCGTGGGCGGTGCCATCGATGCACGCTTCATCCCGGCTATCGTCAAGGGCTTGATGGACCGCATGGAACAAGGTCCGCTGACAGGTTCTTACGCACGCGACGTTCGCGTATGTATCTACGACGGAAAGATGCACCCGGTTGACTCCAATGAAATCTCATTCCGCCTTGCCGGACGCAACGCCTTCAGCGAAGCATTCCGCAATGCCAACCCGAAGATTCTGGAGCCGGTTTATGATGTGACCGTTTTCGTTCCGTCCGACAAGATGGGCGACGTAATGAGCGACTTGCAAGGACGCCGCGCCATCATTATGGGTATGGAAAGCGAAAAGGGATTTGAGAAAATCACTGCCCGCGTGCCGTTGAAGGAAATGTCGTCCTATTCTACTGCCCTCAGCTCCATCACTGGCGGACGCTCTTCCTTCACCATGAAGTTCGCTTCCTACGAACTTGTTCCGAGCGATATCCAGGAAAAACTCCTCAAGGCATACGCCGAAGAAAACAAGGAAGAATAGCGACCATTCAAATCCTATACTATATGCGAAAACGGGCATCTGCCAGGCAGGTGTCCGTTTTTTTGTCCCCACCCGCAGGGGTTAGGGGTTAGCGAAGCTCCGTAAACTGTAAACTGTAAACCGTAAACCCATAAAGAATTTTCAGACAGAAGAACAGAAGACCATAATTTTGAGGACGTTATCACGAGGCGTCCTCCGCTCAGGGGAGCACATCCTCGTTTCTCTCAAAAGAATCAGCCGGAAACTCTAACCCCTAACCCATCGGACAGCCATAAATAAAAAAGGGCGCATTCCGACACGCGGGAGTGTCAAAAATGTGCCCTTATATCGTTCCTGCTACAGGAATGCCATTGCTACCAGCAGCCCAACAGCCGCTGCAATGCCTCCACCTGATAATTCCATAAGTTCTTCGACTCTTCCAGCTCGTCGGGTTCGGCAAAGTCCGTCACTGTCAGCATCGTGGTGTCGGTCATTTCCGACACGTCAACGCGCAGTTCGAAATACGACTTATCGTCCTCGTCCTTCCAGCGGTAGCGCACATACTTTTCCGTGCGCATGGCAATTATCGTAGCCTGCTGCTCTGTCCCATTCCACGAAAAAACAACATCTTTCCCGTGCATTTCGGCATTATCGGCAAACCATTCCTTCAACCCGTTGGCCGTAGCCAGATACGACCAAAGCAATGGAATGGGCGTACTTCTCATATCAAATTCCAGTGTATATTTTATTTTTGCCATAGTTATTGAATCCATAAAAAAATCCGGGTGCTAAATAAACATAAAGTTCATAAACCAACAAATCTTTAATGCACTTTTCTTGCAGAATTGACACTTTTCCAAGGTTTAATATTTTTTCATACAGGATTTCCATAAATTCATCTGAATTTTATGGTTCATTACATTTTAATTCTATAATTTTGCAAAGAGCAAAAAAATATAACAACTATGGCTTTATTTGACAAGCTGATCCAAACAGCGAAACAAAACAGACAACGTATAGTCCTTGCAGAAGGTACTGAACCAAGAACTTTGCAAGCAGCCGACATGCTTCTCCGTGATGAAATTGCCTATATCACTCTCATCGGAAAGCCAGCTGAAGTAAAAGCTAAAGCAGCCGAACTCGGTCTCAAGCATATCGACCAGGCTACAATCGTAGATCCGACAGACACAGAAGCAACAGAAAAGTATGCACAACTTTTCTATGAACTCCGTAAATCAAAAGGCATCACAATAGAAGATGCCCGCAAAACGGTTCTCAACCCGCTCTATCTGGGCTGTCTTATCATCAAGAACGGTGAAGCCGACGGTCAGGTTGCAGGCGCAATGAACACGACGGGGAACGTGCTTCGCGCCGCATTCCAGGTAATCAAACCGAAAAAAGGCATCAGTGTCGTTTCAGGCGCATTCCTTATGCTGCTCCCTGAAAACTGCCCTTACGGCGAAAACGGCATGCTGATTTTTGCCGACTGTGCAGTGGTGCCTAACCCAACCGCAGAAGAATTGGCACAAATCGCCGTTTCATCGGCTCAAACCGCTAAAGATCTGGCAGGTTTCGACCCACGCGTGGCCATCCTCAGTTTCTCCACAAAGGGCAGCGCCAAACACGAAATGGTGGATAAAGTCATCGAAGCTACAAAAATCGCAAAGGAAATGGCTCCGGAACTGGCCCTCGACGGCGAATTGCAGGCTGATGCAGCCATCGTTCCTTCCGTAGGCAAGAGCAAAGCTCCGAACAGCGACATTGCCGGAACAGCCAACGTGCTGGTATTCCCGTCGCTCGAAGTGGGCAACATCACTTACAAGCTCGTTCAGCGTCTGAGCGGCGCACAGGCCGTAGGTCCTATCCTCCAAGGTCTGGCTCGTCCGGTGAACGACCTTTCACGCGGTTGCAGCCCGGAAGACATCTACAAAACTGTCATCATCACTTGTAACCAAAGCATCAACGCAAAATGAAAATATTAGTGCTCAACTGCGGAAGTTCTTCCGTAAAATACAAACTCATCGAACTTTCGGGCAACGAACAGAACATTCTTGCCGAAGGCGGTGTGGAAAAAGTAGGACTTCCCGACTCTTTCCTCAAATTCAAATATAAAGGCGAGAAAGTAACCATCCAAACTTCCATGCCGAACCACAATGTGGCTATCCGTATCATTCTCGACAATCTTACGAGCGAAAAATACGGCTGCATCAAGAACTTCAACGAAATTGAAGCCGTTGGTCACCGTCTTGTTCACGGCGGCGAAAAGTTCAATGCCAGTGTTCTGATTACAGACGAGGTGATTGCCAATGTAAAGGAATGCTACGACCTTGCTCCGCTCCACAATCCGGTAAACATTGCCGGTGTCGATGCCATCAGCGAAATTCTGCCTGATGTTCCGCAAGTGGGCGTGTTCGACACAGCTTTCCACCAGACAATGCCGGCATACGCCTACATGTACGGTCTGCCTTACGAAATGTATGAAAAATACGCTGTCCGCCGCTATGGCTTCCACGGAACAAGCCACCGCTACGTTTCACGCCGTGCGTGCGAATTCCTTGGCCTGAATTACGAAAAACAGCGCATGATCACCTGCCATATCGGTAACGGCGGTTCTATCCCAGCCATTAAGGACGGCAAGTCGATCGACACTTCCATGGGTATGACTCCGGTCGAAGGCCTGATTATGGGTACCCGCTGCGGTGACGTTGACCCGGGAGCACTTCTCTATATTCAGGAAAAAGAGCATCTCGACCATGAGGGAATGCAGGCGCTTATCAACAAGAAGAGTGGCGTGGCCGGTCTGAGCGGCGTTTCTTCCGACATGCGCGACATCGAAAAGGCAGTGGAAGAAGGCAACGAACGTGCCATTCTGGCTCTGAAGATGTATGAATACCGCATCATCAAATACATCGGTGCCTACACGGCAGCATTGGGCGGTGTCGACGTGATTGTGTTCACAGGCGGTGTCGGTGAAAACCAGGCAAGCACACGCGAACACATCTGCAAGCAGCTCGCCTTCCTCGGTATCGAATTCGACGATGAGAAAAACAAGACACGCGGCGAAGAAATCGAAATCAGCACTCCGAACTCGAAAGTCCGCGTCGTAGTCATCCCTACCGACGAAGAATATATGATTGCCCGCGATACGGAAGCTATCGTGAAAGCTTTGTAAGAGAAATTCCTACATTGAAACAATACAGGGATAAAGACTGCATTCTGGATTCGCAGAATGCAGTCTTTTTTCAAAAAGGTCGTTCCACTATCATTACATCATATCTATGCGCAAGAAAAAACTGTTCCGCATCCTCCGCCTTGTCGTCATCTGGTTTTTCATCCTGTCCATCGGGTCTGTCATTCTTTTCCGCTTTGTACCGGTGTTCTTCACCCCGCTTATGGGAATCCGCTGCGTGCAACAGCTGGTCAACGGCGAAAGCCTGAAGCTGAAACACGACTGGGTGTCGCTCGACGAAATGTCGCGCAACATGCCGATGGCGGTCATCGCTTCGGAGGACAACCGCTTTGCCCAGCACCACGGCTTCGACTTCGTGGAAATCCAAAAGGCAATCGAGGAACGTGAATCCGGAAAACGGAAACGCGGAGCGAGCACCATATCGCAGCAAACCGCCAAAAACGTATTTCTCTGGCCGTCGTCGTCATGGCTGAGAAAAGGACTGGAAGCCTATTTCACGGTCCTCATCGAAATATTCTGGAGCAAGGAACGCATCATGGAGGTATATCTCAATTCCATCGAGATGGGCGACGGAATCTACGGCGTGCAAGCTGTGGCCGAAGAACACTTCAACAAAAATGCCGACGAACTGACAGCCAACGAATGTGCCCTGATAGCCGCAACACTGCCGAATCCCCGGAAATTCAACTCGGCGCGGCCGTCAAGATACATGAAGAAACGCCAGGCGCAAATCCGACGCCTTATGCGGCTTGTTCCTCGTTTCCCAGAGGAGGATTAGACACCGACCCACGAACGGCTCACAGCGCCCCGGAACGGCCAATTTCCCCCATAATTCAGAGACAGTCAACCAACAAAATTGCCCGACCCTTGCAAAATCAACGGCCGGGCAATTTTTTTCGCCGAATCTCTACAAAAAAAAGAAAATCCGTCCCAACTACCCCACATCGGCCATTAATCTTAATGACAAATTAAGCTCACCGTAAACTGTAAACTGTAAACCGTAAACCCGTAAATCCATAAAGAATTTTCAGACAGAAGAACAAAAAGACATAATTTTGAGGACGTTATCACGAGGCGTCCTCCTCTTAGAGGAGGTGGGCGAAGCCCGGAGGAGTATGAACGCCATCGAAGGGTTATGGTTTAGGGGTTAGAGGTTAGCGTCTGTAAACCGTAAACTGTAAACAGTAAACAGTAAACAGTAAACTACAAAACTGCAAACTGTAAACCCTAAAAAAACAAACAAGGGGCGCACCTTTCGGCACGCCCCTTGCGTCAATATTGAGGTTAATTCAAATTTTCTTCGAATTACTTACCTTCCTTAGCCAACTTTTCTTTCAAAGCAGCCAATTCAGAGATGTCACCCAGAGTAGTCTTTTCGATAGTCGGAGTAACTAAAGTTTCTTCGCTCTTGTTGGCTTTCTTTGCAGCCTTCTTAGCTTCTGCCTTTTCAGCTTTAGCTTCATCTTCGAAGATGCGGCTGTGAGAAAGGATGATACGCTTAGAATCCTTGTTGAATTCGATTACCTTGAAGTTGAGCTTTTCGTCAACCTGAGCCTGAGTACCGTCTTCCTTAACAAGGTGTTTCGGAGTTGCGAAACCTTCAACACCATAAGGCAATGCGATTACAGCACCCTTTTCAACCATTTCAACGATAGTACCTTCATGGATGCTACCTACAGTGAAGATTGTTTCGAATACATCCCAAGGATTTTCTTCCAACTGCTTGTGGCCAAGGCTCAAGCGGCGGTTGTCCTTATCGATTTCCAATACCTGAACATCGATGTCAGCACCGATCTGAGTGAATTCGCTCGGGTGTTTGATTTTCTTAGTCCAAGAAAGGTCAGAAATGTGGATCAAGCCGTCAACGCCTTCTTCCAATTCAACGAATACACCGAAGTTAGTGAAGTTGCGAACTTTTGCAGTGTGCTTAGAACCAACAGGATATTTTTCTTCGATATTTTCCCATGGATCCGGTTTCAATTGCTTGATACCCAAAGACATCTTACGTTCCTTGCGGTCGAGAGTCAAGATAACGGCCTCTACTTCGTCGCCCACCTTCATGAAGTCCTGAGCAGAACGCAAGTGCTGTGACCAAGACATTTCAGAAACGTGGATCAAGCCTTCTACGCCCGGAGCGATTTCAACGAATGCACCGTAGTCAGCCATAACGACAACTTTACCCTTAACCTTGTCGCCAACCTTCAAGTTCGGGTCAAGAGCATCCCATGGATGAGGTTGAAGTTGCTTCAAGCCGAGAGCGATACGCTTCTTTTCGTCGTCGAAGTCAAGGATAACGACATTGAGTTTCTGGTCGAGAGATACAACTTCGTTCGGATCGTTTACGCGGCCCCATGACAAGTCTGTGATGTGGATAAGACCGTCAACACCACCGAGGTCGATGAACACACCGTAAGAAGTGATGTTCTTAACTGTACCTTCAAGAACTTGACCTTTTTCAAGTTTAGCGATGATATCTTTCTTCTGCTGTTCCAGTTCAGCTTCGATAAGAGCCTTGTGAGAAACAACAACGTTCTTGTATTCCTGATTGATTTTAACCACTTTGAATTCCATTGTCTTACCAACGAATACATCGTAGTCACGGATAGGCTTAACATCGATTTGAGAACCCGGCAAGAATGCTTCGATACCGAATACGTCAACAATCATACCACCCTTAGTGCGGCACTTGATGTAACCCTTAATAACTTCGTCATTTTCAAGAGCTTCGTTAACACGGTCCCAGCTGCGAGTTGCGCGAGCCTTCTTGTGAGAAAGAAGCAATTGACCTTTTTTGTCTTCCTGATTTTCGATGAACACTTCTACCTTGTCACCTACTTTCAAGTCAGGATTGTAACGGAATTCACTCATCGGAATGATACCGTCTGATTTGTAACCGATGTTAACAACAGCTTCACGCTTGTTCAATGCGATTACAGTTCCTTCGATTACATCTTTGTCCTTGATAGTGTTCAAAGATTCATCGTAAGTCTTTTCCAACTCTTCACGAGTCTTGCCAACTGCTACCTGTCCATGCTCGTATGCATCCCAGTCGAAGTCAGCGATTGGTGAATTTTTTAATTCGCTCATTTAAATAAATTGTTAATACTAAAGTTAATTTAATAAATTAGACATTATATTGCTATATAGTCGGCGGCAAAGTTACGACTTATTTTATTATCACGCAACAACTTCGGCGCATTTTTCTGTTTTTTTATTCGCCATTCAGCGTTTCGCCTCCAGCCGGGCAAGTTCGGCCACCGCCACAGTGTCACCCCATGAGGCAGCCTTACGAAGAAACCGAACTGCCAGTTCCTGCAAATCCGCATCCAAAGTATCGCGGTCGGCAAGCGTACGGTACACCCAATAGTTGGCCGGGACATACTCATAGCGTTCAGCCATCAGCCGGGCATAGGGATAAAAATTGAAATTGCGCTCACGGCTGTAAATGCCGGCCAGTTCGCTGAACGCAGCCGTATCACCGTCCTCCACCACCGCCAGTTTAGTCTGCTCCAACAGCACATTTCCCGTCGGTTTGGGAGTGTGTTTCGTAGGAACAAAAGCCCAAATACACCCCACCACGATTAACAGAATTACGCCACCGATATAACCAGCGAGATATGCCAGCACCGTCTTTTTATCTATCATCCTTCTCTCCTATTTTCCATGATTAAACATAAAGTTCTGCTACCGACGATTTGTTTCCAACCGTGCAAGTTCCGCCACCGCCGCAGTGTCGCCCAAGGCAGCCCCCTTGCAGAGAAACCCAACGGCCACATCCCGCTGTTCCGCCTCCAGCGTATCACAGTCAACCAACGTGCGGTACACCCAATAGTTGGCCGGAGCATATTCATAACGCACCGCCATCAATCGGGCATAAGGATAAAAGTTGAAATCACGCTCTCGGCTGTAAATACCGGCCAGTTCGTCGAATGCCGCCGTATCACCGCCCTCCACCACCGCCAATTTCATCCGTTGCAGCGGTGTCATTCCAACGCCCCCCATCGGCTCTTCCAATGCATTCTTTTTATCCTGAACATATTCAACATGGGCCATTACTACATTCATCGCAACAAACGTGACGATGGCCCCGGTAAATACTCCTAAACAAGCGGCTATGATTGTCTTTCTCCTTGCCATGATTTGTTAATTTTGTTTTCCTACAATATAATCAAGACCTTCCAGTTTCGTGGAATAGTAATGTCCGTATGACAGCAGATAATAGCCATACGCACGATCAACCACCTGTGGCCGACCGTAAACATTCGCCATTATCCAACGATATACCTGGTTTTTCGGATGAGCCATAAGACCGTCGAATCTCAATGCAAACAAAGCGGTATCTCCCGTTTCCACAAGCTCCACATAATCACGACTGCTCAAATAATCCTTACAAGGCACCTCTTGTTTTAACGGTATGTTCGCCAGGGAATCTGCCAGCAATTTCTGCCGGTAGGCATCGCAGTATTTCCAGCGGTAATCGGCTTTGCGTCTGTCATCTTCCGTCTCTTCCTCCAAATTAGTAAAGAGCCACCACTCATCATATACCTCCGCCATCACTTCCATGTAGGCGGAAAAACCATCATTATTATTACTCCAGTAATACTCCTCCACCAACCTGAACAAGGAATCATTTCCGCATTCAATCACTCCGATTTTTTCACCGACAATATCCGTACCGTAATAAGAACCGCCAGAGACCATGTCCAGCTCCTTGAACTTTTCCTGCCAAGCCCTTTTGGCTACCCGACTGACCGTGAACAAAAAAACAGACAATGCCACCACCGTCAATGTTTCAATTTTCCACAACCGCCTTTTGTCCACATCCGCAACAAAAAGATACCCCCGCTCACACAACAGTACGAACGTCACAACAATAATTCCGACAACGTCCCAAATGTAATTATATGCCCAGCCGTTACCCAGCAAGAAAAAAAGAAGCCCCCCGACAAAATACATAATCAGGAAAGGAGTAGGCATCAGCAGTTTTTTCAGAAAATCTTTTTTCATAGTACCTATTTCATTCAGGTCAACCGACCACCTCTAAGGTTATGCAAGATAAGAAAAATATTGAAACCCACAAAATAAAAAAGGTTTACGGCCAACAGATTCTTGAGATATACAATGATGAATCTGCAAACCGTAAACCGTAAACTGTAAACCGTAAACCAACTAAATTACTCCAAATTTCCGGAGAGCGTTGCTGATGCCGTTGTCGTCGACAGTGGTCGTCACGTAGTCGGCTTCCCGCTGCACGTCGTCGGCCGCGTTGCCCATGGCCACACCGACTCCCGCCCGACGCAACATCGGCACATCGTTTCCGCCGTCGCCGAACGCCATCGTTTCGCTGATGTCAATTCCCAAATGGCGGGCCATCGCCTCCACGGCCAGCCCCTTGTCGGCACCTTCAGCGGTAATGTCGGTGAATGCCGGATGCCAGCGGCTCGACACGCATTTCTCGGTCGTCGCCATCAACAGCTGTTCTTCGGCGGCTGTGACAAACACCGTCATCTGCACCACTCCCTGGCGGAGCATTTCTTCCATCGGAATATTGACAGGCAAATCACTTACGTTCAGCATTTTCTTAAACGTGTCGACAATCTCCATATCGGGATTCCGCACCAGCAAGTCGCGCGAACCCACCACGATATACATCCAATTGTGGGCATCGGACGCTTCAGCCAGTGCACGCACGTCGTGCTCGCTGATCAGACGGTCGTAGACCACCGTATCACCGATATAGCAGAAAGCCCCGTTCGAAGTGAGATAGCCGTCAATCAAATGGGCAATAGCCCCCAAATTGTT
>ULSJ01012112.1_pt1 | contig 13377 bp, 10 predicted proteins | sample 1956291 | NCBI WGS metagenome assembly ULSJ01 (sample SAMEA4835705, study PRJEB28245) | human gut metagenome | biome: gut microbiome; material: fecal sample | place: Denmark | collected 2008 | reverse complement strand
ATACGGGGAATATTATGGTATTTCACATAATGGTAGAGTTGGTCTCGTGTCAGATTGAATCGTTCCATTGCTTCGGCAATGGTGTAGTATTTGGGCTCTTCGGGAGCTATGAGACCTTTGGCAATGTCCACATGCTTTTTGGAGTAGTACACCATAATACCGACTTTCTTTTTGGGAATGGCATTCTTTGATACGAAAGAATAGATGGCCGTTAGTGTCATGCCGAACTTCTCCTGCATGTCTTGCGTGCTGTACCATTCCTTGATCTCAGGATCGGGAGCTTTTTTTGCAAAGTAATCATCAATATGTTTTTTGCTCCAATAGGTTTTCCCACGGTGAAAGGTTCGTGGAATATTATGTTCCTTAGCGATGTGAAATATCCAGGAATCCTTTATGCCATACTTTTCTTTGACTTCAGCTGTGGTGTAGAAATCATTAATGGAAGGTTTGTCTCTGAGCGGAATCTTAAATTCTATAGGCTTATTGAATAAGTTATCAATATCTTCTTTTTTTAATAGAAATTTATATCTAAGTCGGGTGGCTTTTAGTTCACCTCTTTTCAGATAGCCATAAAGAGTAGGTCGGGTTACTCCAATGTATGTGGCAGCTTCTGTGATAGTAAGAATAGGCTTGTCTCTGATTTTTGCAATCGGCTTTTCCTTGATGGCTTTTTCGACAACTTGGTTATTAGCCCTAATAGAAGCCTCACGTTTCTTCTGTTTATACAGAAGGTTTGCACATCTGTGCGAACAACAGGTTGTAGTTGTTTTATGCGCAATGAATTCTTGCTTGCACCACGCACAGATTCGTCTGATTTCAATGTTGCTACTCATGTTATTTCTCCTTATTTCTCCAATATTTTTGTATAACTCCGTAAAATCCCGTAAAATGGCGTAAAAGTTCTCCACGACCTTGCCAACGAAAATCCTTAGATTTCGTGGTGAGGTACACAGGAAGTACAAAAAATGGCGTAAAAAGGCTTAGCAACGCTTATCAACGATACTTGTGCAACAAAAAAGGCGCCCGTAAAGAGCGCCATATTAATCGATTATACTCAATTTAACTATTTGATAATCAGATATTTATTTTCCGATGCAGAAGCGGGAGAAGATAGAGCCGAGGAGTTCGTTGGTGGTGATTTCTCCGGTGATTTCTCCGAGGTAGTGCATGCATTCGCGGATGTCCTGCGAGACGAAGTCGCCTGAAAGGCCGCTGCGGAGGCCGTCGAGGGAGCGGATGATGGCTTCGCGGGCTTTGCAGAGGGCGTCGTAGTGGCGTGCGTTGGTGACAACTACGGCGTTCGGGTCGTTTTCAGGCAGGTTGGCGGCGGCGATGAGGCGTTGTTCGAGTTCGTTGACGGCAATGTCCTGTTTTGCCGAGATTTCGGCTATGTCGGCCTGCGGTGCTACTTCGGCGATTACTTGATGAAGGGCGGCGCGCTGGCTGTTGGTGAGGCAGTCAATTTTGTTCAGTACGGCAATGAGGTGTTTGCCTTCGGTACGCTCCACAATCTCCGGCGCAAGTGCTCGGATGTTGTCCGCCGGCTGTGTGCCGTCGATCATCCAAAGTACGATAGTTGCTTCGTCGAGTTTCTTGAACGTGCGTTCGATGCCCATCGATTCGATGGTGTCCGTGGTTTCGCGTATGCCCGCCGTGTCGATGAAACGGAAGGTGAGTCCGCCGAGGTTGATGGTGTCCTCAATCACGTCGCGCGTCGTGCCGCGTATGTCGCTCACGAGCGCCTTGTCGTCGTGGAGCAGGCGGTTGAGCAGGGTTGATTTTCCGGCGTTGGTTTCGCCCACGATGGCTACGGGGAAACCGTTCTTGATGGCGTTGCCGACGGCAAACGATTCGGCAAGTGTGCCAATGACGGATTCAATATGTTCGGCCAGCGCGATGAGGCGTGTGCGGTCGGCAAATTCCACGTCTTCCTCGCTGAAGTCGAGTTCCAATTCCATGAGGGAAACAAATTCAAGCAACTGTTCGCGCAGCGATGTGAGCATGCGGCTGAATCCGCCGCGCATCTGGCTCACGGCAATGCGGTGGGAGGCGCGTGAACTGCTGGCAATGACATCGGCCACGGCTTCCGCTTGCGACAGGTCCATGCGTCCGTTCATAAAGGCGCGACGCGTAAATTCTCCGCCCTCAGCCGCACGGCATCCGTTGTCGATGAGCAGGGCAACAAGCTGCTGCTGAATCCATAGCGAACCGTGGCAGGACAGTTCCACCACGTCCTCGCCTGTAAACGAATGCGGACCGCGGAAAATCGCCGCTACCACTTCGTCGAGGATTTCGCCGTCGGCATCGACAATGCGTCCCAGGTGCAGCGTGTGGCTCGGCACTTTCGTCAGGTCGGTGCCTTTCCATGATTTCATGACCGTTTCGATGGCCTTGTCGCCGCTGATGCGGATTACGGCAATTCCGCCCATCCCCGCCGGAGTGGAGATGGCACAGATGGTGTCGTCGCTATGTTTGGTGTTCAGTTGTTCCATAATTGATAGTTGCTTGTTTTTTCAATTTTGTTTTCCACGTCGTCGGGCAGTACGTAGAAAAAGTCGAGGCCGGTCACCTTTTCAACGCTGTCCACACTGACGGCCTGGCGTTCCACCTCTTTCTGTCCGCCTTCGTTTTTATAGAGAAAGCCGATGGCACGTATCGGTTTGGCATTTGGAGCCAGCACCACTTTGAAGAATCCCGGCGGCACGGCAATCCCTTCGCCGATGGTCGGCATCGAATCGGCCATCACCGGGCCGGAAACGATGATGAGCGAACCGTCGCGCAAGGCCCAGTCGCGCAGTTTTTCTTCCAGATTTTTCCATCCTCCGCCATTCAGCGCGTGTTTTTGCGGGCAGATGTTGGTCATGTAGAACGATTCGCGCATGGCTTCGCTGTCCCATTTCATGTCGGCGGCAGGCGCCATGTGTCCGCGGTCGTATCCCGAGCGGGTATATTCATAAGGTTCGGGGCAATTTTCCACGTTCTCATCGCGTCGGAACGATTTGGCGCGTGCCTCTTCGCCTTGCACCTCGGTATTGGTCAGCTCGTAGGCTACGTAGTTGGGGATGCGGCGTCGGGTGTTGAACGACACGTTGAATCCCTTGTATATAACAAACTGTTCGTCGTCCGATTCCGGGGCTTTCACGTTCAGCAGAGTGTTGCCGTCAAAGTCCGACGGCAGCGTCTTTTCCTTATGTTCCGAAAACAGGTCGTGCAGCGAGATGTCTTTTGCATTCCATGCCCCCAAGGCACGAAAAATGCCGAACACTACGGCAAAGATGATGACCACTGCGCATAACAGCTTGACAAACAGCCGGTCGCCTTTTCTTCTTCTTGATGTCCTCCGTCGGCCGCTGTGAGGTCTGTGTCTTCTTCTTTGAACCATTTTCCTGCAATTTTTTTGCAAAGTTACGATGTTTGCATTGAAAAAACAATGTTATTTTTCCATACAAAATTATCCGGGAACGGCAGGAAAACATGCCGTCCCCGGATAATATGAAGTTTGAAACAATTTACAGTTCTTGTGGCAGTCGGGACACTGCGCGGCGGTATCCTTCCACGAGGTCGTTCATGATGTCGGCCACCGGCTCCTCTTTGTGGAACATCGATGCTATCTGTCCGATTTCGAGCTCGCCTTCTTCCAGATTGCCTTCGAAGATGCCCTTTTTAGCGCGGCCCTTGCCCAAAAGCGATTTCAGTTCGTCGACGCTGGCTCCGCGGAGTTCGGCTTCCTGCACGGCGTTGAGAAAAGCACTTTTCACGAGTCGTGTCGGTGCCAGCTGTTTCAGCAGCAGGCGCGTGTCGCCCTCTTGCAGGTTCAGGCACAGCGACTTGAAATTCTCATGTGCGGAACTTTCAGCCGACAGGGCAAAGCGTGTACCAATCTGAACGCCTTCCGCACCCAACGACAGGGCAGCGGCTATCGATTCGCCCGTTCCGATACCTCCGGCAGCAATCAGCGGCAGGGTAGTGGCACGGCGTACGGCCGGGATAAGGCACATGGTGGTCGTTTCCTCGCGTCCGTTGTGTCCGCCGGCTTCAAAGCCTTCCGCCACAACGGCGTCGACTCCGGCTTCCTCGCATTTGCGTGCGAATTTCGAGCTGCTGACTACGTGCGCCACTTTGATGCCGTTTTCCTTCAGCTTGGCTGTCCACGTTTTCGGGTTGCCAGCCGAAGTAAATACTACCGGCACTTTTTCCTCGATGATAATCTGCACGATGGTGTCCATTTCCGGATAGAGCAGCGGCACGTTCACACCGAAAGGCTTGTCGGTAGCCGCCTTGCATTTTTGGATATGTTCGCGCAGCACTTCCGGGTGCATCGAACCCGCTCCGAGCAGGCCCAAGCCTCCTGCATTGCTCACTGCGGCAGCCAGTCGCCAGCCGCTGCACCACACCATACCCCCGGAAATAATCGGGTAGCGGATGCCAAACAATTCACATATTCTGTTCATAGGATTTCAATTTGTTTTCTTTGAAAACAAAGCTAAGCATTTTTTGTCAGAATAGCAATAGTTGGGCGGGCGTGGCGACGTTTGGCCGCGTTACCATTTCACCGGTTCTTGCAGCAGTTCCGCATCGGCTGCGTCTGTCTGGTCGAACGACTTGCTCTTGTATTGGATGCAAAGCATGACGAGAGGTTCGTTCCCATTGTTGCGTACCGATCTTTTGCCGGCGGGAGAAACGCGGACAATACTGCCTTCAGCCACGGGGAATATTTGTCCGTCGACCTGAAATTCGCCTTTACCGCTCAAAAACAGATAAAGTTCTTCGTGGTTTTTGTGCGTGTGCAGAAATCCCGTTTCTGTGCCCGGCTGAAACATTTGGAACGACAGTTCGCTACCTGTAGTGCCGAGAGCTGATCCGACAAATACTTTTCCCGGTATTTTCATTTCGGGAGAAATTTCGAGCATATACTCGTTTAACTCATTCAATTTTCCTACGCTAACGGCCTGAAAATTTTGGGCGGATGCAATTGATTCTACTTTTTTCATAAATAGTGGTATTTTAGTTGTGTAACTGATAAAAAGAGAGTACCTTTACCATCAAAGGTAACTTTCCCGATGTGGTGCAAAGTTATATCGTATTGTGTTAATATGCAATAAGTTACATTCGTGTGCGTAACTTACCTGTAGGTTACTTTTGCTGAAAAATAATCAATTGGGATGGCAAAAAAAGAAGAAAAATTTTCAATTATTGAAATTTGTCCGATTCGGAATGTGGTGGCACGTTTCGGCAATAAGTGGGCTTTGTTGGTAATTCTTGTCTTGGATGAAAACAAGGTCGTCCGATTCAATCAGTTGCAGAAACTGATACCGGACATATCTACAAAAATGCTTTCGAGCACCTTGCATATCCTCGAAGCCGACGGATTGGTGAAGCGTACGGTTTTTCCCGAAGTGCCGGTACGGGTGGAGTATGAACTGACAGAAACCGGTAGAACGCTTGTCCCGATTATACATTCGTTGACCGATTGGGCTTTGAAAAACATGAAATCCATCGTAGCGCATCGGAAAAGCTATGAAGAATAGCGCAATTTGATGACCGGTGACAGTCACGATAAAAAGAGAACCCGGAAAGATAAATGAAAAGGCTTCCGGGTTCTCTGCTAAGTAGTTGTGTTTGTTTTCTTTATCTAATGCGGCCTGGGTAGGCTTCCAACGCCTTTTCCAGCACGAACAGTGCGCGGACAAGGTCCTCTTTTTTCAGCACATAGGCAATGCGCACCTCGTCGCGGCCGATTCCGGGTGTGGTGTAGAAGCCCGAAGCCGGCGCCATGAACACGGTTTCTCCTTCATATTCAAATTCGCTCAGACACCATTCACAGAACTTGTCGGCATCGTCCACCGGCAGGCGTGCCACCGTGTAGAACGCGCCCATTGGAATCGGCGAGTATACGCCCGGAATGCGGTTCAGCCCGTCGATAAGGCATTTGCGGCGTTCCACATATTCGTCGTAGTTGTCGCGCATATATTCGTCGTCCACGTCGAGCGACGCTTCGGCGGCAATCTGTCCGATGAGTGGCGGACTCAGGCGTGCCTGGCAGAATTTCATCACGGCCTTGCGCACTTCCTCGTTTTTCGTAATCAACGCTCCGATGCGGATGCCGCATTCGGAATAGCGTTTCGACACGGAATCAATCAGCACCACATTGTTCTCGATGCCTTCCAAGTGGCAGGCGGAGATATAAGGTGAACCCGTGTAGATGAATTCGCGGTACACCTCGTCGGAAAAGAGGAAGAGGTCGTATTTCTTCACCAGGTCGCGAATCTGGTTCATTTCGCGGCGTGTATACAGATAGCCTGTTGGATTGTTGGGGTTGCAGATAAGGATGGCTTTGGTGCGCTCGTTGATGAGTTCTTCAAACTTTTCCACTTTCGGCAGCGAAAAGCCCTCCTCGATGGTGGTCGTCACCGTGCGGATAACGGCGCCGGCCGAAATGGCAAACGCCATGTAGTTGGCATAGGCTGGTTCCGGCACGATGATTTCATCGCCGGGATTCAGGCACGACATGAAGGCAAACAGCACGGCTTCGGAGCCGCCCGACGTGATGATGATGTCGTCGGCGGTCAGATGTATGTTAAACTTTTCGTAGTAGCGGGTCAGTTTTTCGCGATAGCTTCGGAATCCGGCACTTGGGCTGTATTCCAATACCCGTCGGTCAATGTTGCGGATAGCGTCGATGGCAGCCTGCGGTGTCGGCAGGTCGGGCTGTCCGATGTTGAGGTGATACACCTTGATGCCGCGGGCTTTGGCAGCATCGGAGAGTGGAGCCAGTTTGCGGATCGGCGAAGCCGGCATTTCGTTTCCGCGAACAGATATGTTGGGCATATAGATATTCCTTGTTATATAGTGGCAAACGGCTGGCACGGCAAAACCGCATCCGACAAATCGAGCAACAACCCCGCTTGCCGCAGTTGATTCAACAATCTTTTTTACAAACACATGAACTACAAAGTTAGGCAATAAAACGAGAAAACCAAAAAATGCGGTTCATTTCCGGTTTAAAAAAAGGGTTATGGGGGTGTTGCGGGCTGTGAAGTGGCGGATTTTGTGAAGAAAAGGAAAATGTGAACATCGTTGAAGTGGATGTGAATAGAAACTATCGGATATAAGTATCTAATTTTGTGGCGGATAAAAAACAATAAGTATGATTAAGAAACTGTCTATATTTACGTTTTTAGGTTTGCTTTTCATGAATGGAAACGCACAAACGGTTTTGTCGCTGAGCGATTGCATCAAAATAGGGGTAGAAAACAACCTCACGTTGCAGACCCGGAAAAATGAAATAGAAAAGAACCGGCTTACCATTTCGGAAAACCGTTCGAAACTGATTCCGCAAATCAACGCCTTTGCAAATTTCAACGATAATTTTGAGCCGCCCGTATCGGTGACCGACGGTTCTGCCTACGGAAATCCCTACAACGTGACGAAGACGTTGCAATATGGCGCCAACGCCGGATTCCAGTTGCAGATGCCGCTTTACAACCAAACTGTCTATACTTCCGTTTCGATAGCCTGCACGATGGAAGAAATCAGCCGTCTGAGTTACGAAAAGGCAAAAGAGGACCTGACCGTGGAAATCAGCAAGATGTACTATCTGGGGCAGGCTTCCGCCGAGCAAATCAGCCTGATAAAGGCCAACATCGCCCGTCTGGAAGAACTGAAGGGCATTACGGAGGCTTTCTACGACAACGGGATGGCGATGGAGGTGGACGTGAAGCGGGTGAGCATCAATTTGGAAAACATGCAGGTGCAGTACGACAATGCCTGCGCCATGCTTACGCAGCAACTGAATTTGTTGAAATACGTCATCGACTATCCGGCAGATGCGGAAATCGCCCTCGAACCTGTCGACACGGAAAGTATTCTTGAAGTGGAACTCACCGGACTTTCCGACAATCTTTATGAATTCCGCCTGCTCGAATCCCAACTGGAAATGGCCGAACAGCAGAAACGCATGATTCGCGACGGCTATTTGCCCTCGTTGGCCCTTACGGGAAACTTCTCCACCAGTGCCTACACCGACAAGGCCCGCTATTGGTTTCAGTCGCATCCGTCGGCCAAGTGGTACAATTCCTACGGACTGGGTATTTCGTTGCGGATTCCAATATTCGACGGACTCGACAAACGGCATAAAACGCAGAAGGCGAAAGTGGATATCCTGAACCTGCAACTGACGCAGGAGAATACCCGCAAGAATATGGAAACCCAATATGCCAACGCCACCAACGACCTCCGCAACAATCAGCGGAACTTCAAGAAGCAGAAGGACAACTACCTGCTTGCCGAAGATGTCTATGCCGTCACCTCCGACCGCTATAAGGAAGGCATCGCTTCGATGACCGAGGTGCTTCAGGATGAAATGCGGATGAGCGAAGCGCAGAACAACTATATCAGCGCACACTACAACTATCGTCTGACCAACCTTTCACTTTTGAAACTGACCGGTCGGCTCGACATGCTAAGCAAATAAATCAAACAACGGAAACTATATAAACAACAGAAAAACAATGGAAACTTCAAACAATACTTCAAACAACACAAGCAATACAACTAACTCTCGCGAAGAAAAGACTCGGAAACTCAAGAAACTGCGCCGCTGGCAAATTGTGGTCAGCCTGTGCGGTGTAGCCATCATCGTTGCAGGACTGATTGAGGTGGCGCTGCTTTTCTTCGACTACAAAAGTACTGAAGTGAGCAACGACGCTCAAATCGAACAGTACATTTCGCCGGTCAATCTGCGGGCTTCGGGCTACATCAAGAAAATCTGTTTCACCGAGCATCAGAATGTGCATAAGGGCGACACGCTCCTCATTCTCGACGACCGCGAATACCGCATCCGTGTCATGGAAGCCGAAGCCGCTCTGAAAGATGCCATTGCCGGTGCAAATGTTGTGGATGCCACGTTGCAGACCACGCAGAACAGCGCAGCTGTCTACGACGCTTCCATCGCTGAAATAGAAATCCGCCTGTCGAAACTGGAAAAGGACCGCCAGCGCTATCAGAATCTGGTGGAACGCAAGGCCGCCACTCCGATTCAGCTCGAACAGATAGAAACGGAATACGAAGCCACGAAAAAGAAACTCGACGCTACCAAACGTCAGAAAACGGCTGCCCGTTCAGGCGTGAACGAAGTGGAAACCCGCCGCAAGAGTACGGAAGCTGCCATACAGCGTGCCGAAGCCGCTTTGGAAATGGCCAAGCTCAACCTTTCCTACACGGTGGTGACAGCTCCTTGCGACGGCAAGCTCGGACGCCGTGCGCTGGAAGAAGGCCAGTTCATCAACGCCGGGCAGACCATCACCTATATCATCCCCGATACTCAAAAGTGGATTGTGGCCAACTATAAGGAAACGCAAATCGAGAACCTGTCAGTAGGACAGGAGGTGAAGATTACGGTCGATGCAGTCAGCGGTAAGGAGTTTACAGGTAAAATCACAGCCGTTTCCGGTGCTACCGGTTCGAAATACTCGCTTGTTCCGACCGACAACTCAGCCGGAAACTTTGTGAAAATCCAACAGCGTATTCCGGTGAGAATCGACTTTATCAACCTTTCCAAAGAAGACAACGAGAAACTGGCTGCCGGCATGATGGCAGTCGTCAAGGCTAAATTGTAGAATAAACGACCATGGCTTCATATCCTAAAAATTATCCGTTTTATAACTGGGTGCCCAAGCCGCTCGGCATTCTGATTCTCCTCTTCCTGTTCCTCCCGATTCTGACGGTGGGCGGAGTCTATTCCTCCAACGTGGGAGAAATGGTGGGCGGATTGGGCATCATTTCCGAACATATCCAGTTTGCCACGTTTGCCACTTCTGTCGGCATGGCTGCATTCGCTCCGTTCTTCTATCGGCTGGTGTGCATCCGCCGCGAAAAGATGATGTGTCTGGCAGGGTTTGTGATTCTCTATCTGTTGAGCTATGTCTGTGCGAAGACCGACAGTATTTTCCTGTTGGCTCTCTGCAGCCTTGTGATGGGATTTGTGCGGATGGTGCTGATGATGACCAATCTGTTTACGCTTATCAAATATGCCTTCAATATGGAGGCTACCCGCAACATCACTCCGGGACTGGAACCGAAAGATGAAGAGGGCTGGGACAAGCTCGATGTGGAAAAGAGCAGCAGCCAGCCGATGATTTATCTGTTTTTCATGATTCTCGGTCAAATGGGAACGTGGCTGACCGCATGGCTGGCTTATGAATACGAATGGCAGTACGTGTACTACTACATGATGGGAATGGTGCTCGTTTCGATACTGCTCGTTTTCTTCACGATGCCTTACCACAACTATGTCGGGCAGCGTTTCCCGATTAATTTCCGCAAGTTTGCCAACGTGGTGGTGTTCAGTGTGTTTTTCCTGTGTATCGTCTATGTGCTGATTTACGGGAAAACGCTCGACTGGTACAGCGATTCATCTGTCTGTTGGGCTACAGTCGTTGCCGTGCTGACCGGCGTACTGGGAATCTATCTGGAACGGATGCGTGGTTCTCACTTTTTCCTGTTCGATATTTTCAAGCTGCGTACCGTGAGAATAGGAATCGTGCTGTTCCTGTTGCTGATGATTCTCAATTCCAGTTCCATGCTCGTGAATGTGTTTACGGGAGTCGGCATGAAAATCGACAACTGGCAGAATGCCACGCTCGGCAACTGGTGTCTGGCCGGTTATGCCATTGGGGTAATTCTGGTAATAGTGCTTCGCAACAAGGGTGTGCATTTCAAGTATCTGTTCGCTTTGGGATTCCTGTTTATCGGATTTTCGGCCCTGTTCATGTATTTTGAGGTGCAGACCGACGGTTTGTATGAACGGATGAAATATCCCGTCATTATCCGCTCGGTGGGAATGGTGATACTGTATGCCCTGACAGCCGTCTATGCCAACCAGCGCATGCCGTTCAAGTATCTGTCAACATGGATTTGCATCATGCTGACGGTGCGAATGGTGTTGGGTCCGGCTATCGGAACGTCGCTTTATGCCAACGGCTTGCAGGAACGCCAGCAGCACTATGTCACCCGCTACGCCCATGATGTCGATATGCTGAACCCCGAAGCTTCGGCCTCGTTCATGCAGACCGTACAGGGAATGCAGTATCAGGGAAAGAGCAAAACGGAGGCCGTCAATATGGCTGCCATGTCGGCAAAAGGCCGTGTGCAGGTTCAGGCCACGCTTTCCGGCGTGAAGGATTTGGCTGGCTGGACGGTTTATGCCTGCCTTGCCTGCACGATATTTGTGCTGGTAATACCGTATCCTAAACGAAAATTACTAACTTAGCGGAAGTTTGGGAAACATCCCCCGGACTTTCGCTTATGGAAAACCACGACGAAAGATTGAAACAACTGAATGATGCCCTTGAGGCAAAGACTTATATATGCAGCTCCGGCGGCACTTTGCACACATTCCCGCCGGTGCTGAAGGACGCCGCCTATAAGGTGAACGGTATCGGACTGATTATATGCAGGTCGGGCGGCTTTGATTTTCGTCTCGACGGAAAGGAGTACAAGGCAAAGCCGGGCGACACGCTTTTTGTGCCTGAATATTCGTCGTTGGAAGTGACGAAGGAAGAAGAGGGGCTGGAAGTCTGTGTATTGATTTATCAGGTTGAACCGATTCGCGACATTATGGGAAATCTCGTTCTGTCGATGTATCCCTACTCGCAGTTGTCGGCTGAGCCCTGCTATGTATGTAAAACGGGCGAAGAGCAGGAGGTGGTCCACTATATGCGGTTGCTGGAAAGTACGCTTCTTTTGGAAGACAGCCTTTTTAACCAACATGAACGGAAGTTGCTCTTGCTTGCGTTGACCCATCGGCTTTGTTCCATCTACAGCCGGAAAGTGGCGGCGCAGCAGAATAGTGTAGGGCACAAGCATGAAGTGTTCATGAAACTGATTGAGCTGATTGATCGCCATTTCATGCAGGAACGCGGCGTGGAGTTCTATGCCGACAAGCTTTGCCTGTCGCCGAAATATCTGTCGGCGCTTTCAAAATCGGTCAGCGGCTATACGGTGCAAGAACTGGTGTTCAAGGCCATCATGCGCAAGAGCATGTCGCTGCTCAACAATACGCAGATGACCGTGCAGGAAATTTCCGATATGCTGAATTTCCCGAATGCCTCCTATTTCGGCACGTTCTTCCGCAAGCAGATGGGCATGTCGCCCCAGCAGTACCGCAACAGCATTAAAACTCAACCGTGATGCCTATCGTCGGAAGGATGGTACCGCCAAGGTCGTGTTCGATGTGCTTCATGACATAGTGTCCAGGATTATCAGCATCCACCAGATTCTTTCCGTTCTCGTCGGTGGCCGGAGTCAGTAGGTCCTGACCTTTTACGCTGAAGTCATATACATTCTGTACATCGATGTATCCCCCGATTCTCCAGTTTTTGAAATACCATGTCTTGTCGATACGCAAGTCGAGCTGATGATAGGCCGGGTTGCGTTTTTCGTTGAATCGGGCATTGTCGGTGTAGGGGCGGTGGCGTTGTTCCCATGCTTCGATGAGCGAGGTTTTCTCCAAGTCGTAGGGCGTGTAGGGTAGTCCGCCCGAAAATTGCCATTTGGCTCCGAGTGTCCAGTGGCGGTTGAAGCGGTGAATGGCCGTGAGCGTAATGATGTGGCGCACGTCCCACGGCGAACTCCAGTAGCCTCCGGTTGGATTTAGTTGTGCGTCGGTGCATTGCAGCAAGGAGCGTACGAAAGTGTAGGCCATGTTGATGGTCGTGTTCCATAGATTCATGTGTCGCCATGAGAGTTCCACGCCGTAGCTGTGACCTTTTCCGAGGGAGCGTGCCGGCACGTCGCCGATGATGTAGTCGGAAAAGTCGGAGGTGGTGACGGGCATTCCGTCGAGCAGCGACAACGGGAGTTGGGAGTAGTCCTTGAAAAATCCTTCGGCGTTGATGACGGTCATGCTGGTAGGCGTGAACGATACGCCGGCCACATAGTGGTTGACGGCGGAATAGCGCAGTCCGTCGGTCTGGCGGTAGCCTTCGATATCATTGCCGCTGTAGTCGAGAAGCGTCATGGTCGGTTCCTGGTAGTAGCGTGCCACACTGGCCGAAACGGTCAGCTTGTCGGTGGCTCGTGCCGAAAGGTTGAGGCGCGGCGACAGTTGGCGCAGCGGATTGCTCGTATGTTGGGAATAGGTCATACCGTCGGCGCGCAGAGAGAAGCTGGCGGAAAGCCGTTCATCGAAAAATCGTCGGTTGACGCTTCCGTAGAAGGCATATCTTCCGAAATGCACGTTGGAACTGAAAGCTGCTCCTCCCGATACGCCGGCAATGAATTTGAATCCGTTTACATCAAACCATTCCATGTTGAGGTTCGTGCGGAAATTCGTTTCTCTGTCCTTGATGTCGAAGAGCAGGGGTTGCTGTTCGTTGT
>ULSJ01022730.1_pt1 | contig 13422 bp, 10 predicted proteins | sample 1956291 | NCBI WGS metagenome assembly ULSJ01 (sample SAMEA4835705, study PRJEB28245) | human gut metagenome | biome: gut microbiome; material: fecal sample | place: Denmark | collected 2008 | reverse complement strand
CACCGCTGTAGCTGCTGCCGCCGTAATCGTTACCGCCGTAGTCATATCCGCCGCCATAGTCGCCTCCGTAGTCGTAACCGCCGCCTCCGCCGTAGTCGTTATTGTCAAACGCACTTACGGAAAAGCAGAGCAGAAGCACCGCTGTTATTGTCGCAATAAATGTTACAATAATCTTCTTCATAAATTTCTCCCTTATTATCGAAACAGTCTGCATCAAAATGCAGGCCGACATTTTTATACTTTATGACAGAATATCACAGTATACTGCTTCAATTATACAATACTTCCACAAAAAAGTCAATATTTGATAGAAGAAATACGGTAAATATGTTGAAAAATCTGAATAAATATTTTATAAAGAAAGTAAGTACCGTTAACTATCAATGTTACCGAGTGTCTGAGAAGCGATCGTTACTTTTTTACGGCGTTTTCAAGTACGGTCTTGAGAGTGCCGCTGAGAAGTTTTGACATTCTTTTGATAAGCTCGTCGGGATCGCTTTTCATACCGCCCTCGAGCCAGTCAAGGACAATGCCGACAATTGCGTATTTATAGAATGATGCGATAAACTTCTTGTCATCGTCGGAAACGCTGAGCTTCAGCGTCTTTGAAACGTTATCAATGAATTTGCCGGCAAAGTCAAGTGAAACGCTGTAAAGATAACGCTCGATAGTTTCACGGTGAAGCGAGTTATATACATGGTATATCAGCTTCTTGTTCTCCTTTACGAAGCAAAGCCCTGTCTTGAGTCCTTCCTCCCACGACTGACCTATCTCCATCTTTTCTACGGATTTCTGCGCTTCAGTAAGGAAGATTTCTTCGAGAAGCTGATAAACATCGCTGTAATGATAATAGAACGTGTTGCGGTTTACTCCGCAGTCATCGGTAATGTTCTTTACCGTTATTTTATCCAAGGGCTGATTGCTCAGCAGTTTTTTGAACGATTCCTGTATTGCTCTTTTGGTAAGTTCGGACATATTACCTCCGTTTTAGCCTGTGGTTTCTCCTGCTTTCTATTTTACGGTTATAATTATACAACATTCCCGTTAAAAATTCAAGTTTTAGGCAAAAAGTCGCATCTGCCTAAAAATCGGTCAATTTATATCGATTGCCCTAAAATTGAACAGTGGCGCAGGATTGACCGTTGTATAAACCGTCACGGAGGGTTAAAATATAGCTGTAAAGAAAAAGAAAGGACTGAAAATCATGAGATTTATCAAACGTGCAAAAGCAGCATATATTTCCACTTGCGCCGCAATAGCGGTCATAGGACTTATACTTATTCTTTTCCCGGAGATTTCAATGCTTGCGGTATGCTATATGCTCGGAATAGCGGCTATAGTATTCGGCATTGTAAAAATCACGGGATATTTTTCAGCCGACCCCTACGGGCTGGCGTTCCAGTTTGACTTTGCATTCGGTATCATAGCGATTCTGCTCGGACTTGTAGTTATTATCCATCCGGGTAATATAATGGCTCTGGTACCTGTCATAATGGGCATTTATTTTATGATCGACGGCATAATGAAGATACAGACAGCCGTTGATGCAAAGCGTTTTGGCGTAAGGAGCTGGTGGCTGATTCTTGTCAGCGCAATAGTTACAGGCGGAATAGGAATACTGTTACTCGTAAACCCCTTTGAGAGTGCGGTAGCGCTTACTGTTCTGCTCGGTATCACATTGCTTGCGGACGGCATTTCAAATATATGGATTGCCGCATACACAGTCAAGGCTATAAAAAAAGAAGTACACGCCGATGACAAAATCTATGTAGAAACAAGCAACAGGGAGGACAAAGATGATTAAGCTAGGCAAATGGATAACAAAGCACAGAGTAATCATTCTTATAGTTGCGGTCGTACTGCTGATACCCTCGGTACTCGGTATGATAGCCACAAGAATAAATTACGATATGCTCAATTACCTGCCCGACACTATGGAAACCATACAGGGTCAGGACATTCTGCTGAATGACTTCGGCAAGGGCGCATTCAGTATGATAATTGTGGAAGATATGGAGCCGAAGGACGTTTCCGCTCTTAAAGAAAAAATAGAAGCGGTAGATCACGTTGACTCGGTAATATGGTATGATTCGATAGCAGACATTTCAATACCTATGGATATTCTTCCCGACAAGATAAAAGACGCATTCAACACCGATCATTCAACGGTTATGGCGGTATTCTTCGATACATCGACACCAGCCGATGAAACAATGGAAGCAATCAACACGATAAGAAATGTAACGAACAATCAGTGCTTCGTTTCGGGTATGTCCGCAATGGTAACAGACCTTAAAAACCTTTGCGAGCAGGAAGAGCCGATATATGTCGCTATCGCAGTAGTTCTTGCTGTAGTAGTAATGATGCTCTTTATGGATTCTTTCCTTATCCCGATAATCTTCCTCGTAAGTATCGGTATGGCTATTCTCTACAACTTAGGCAGTAACTACTTCTTAGGCGAGATAAGCTACATAACAAAGGCACTTTCCGCTATCCTGCAGCTTGGTGTTACGATGGACTATTCGATATTCCTCTGGCACAGCTACAACGAGCAGAAGGTAAGATTTGACGGCGATAAGGAACGTGCGATGGCACACGCAATTTCAAACAGTATCATTTCTGTAGCAAGTTCTTCTATCACAACAATTGCCGGCTTCCTTTCAATGTGCTTTATGAGTTTTACGCTCGGTGCGGATCTCGGTATCGTAATGGCGAAGGGCGTTGTATTCGGTCTTATCGCCTGTGTAACTATCCTCCCGTCACTTATCCTTGTATTCGATAAGGCTATCGAAAAGACAAGACACAAACAGCTTATGCCGAAGTTCGACAAGGTTGCAAAATTCATCACAAAGCGTTCGTGGATATTCCTTATAATATTCGCAGTGCTGATAGGACCTGCGGTTTACGGCTATAACAACACACAGAAATATTACGATCTGAGCCAGACAATGCCTCAGGATATGGACTTCGTTATCGCCAACACAAAGCTGAAGGACGATTTCGGAATGTCAAACGTTCATATGATACTCGCTGATTCAAAGCTGTCGCAGAAGGATGCAAAAGCGATGCTTGACGAGGTCGGAAAGGTTGACGGTGTAAACCTTGCGGTAGGCTTTGATTCGCTTATCGGCTCGGCTGTTCCCTCAGAGATAATTCCGGATTCTATCTCGGATGTGCTTAAGGGCGATAAGTACCAGCTTATGCTTGTAGGCAGTGAATACGGAACGGCAACAGACGAGGTAAACAATCAGGTAACAGAGATAAACAACATTATTAAAAAGTATGACAGCTCGGCAATGCTTATCGGTGAAGCACCCTGTACGAAGGATCTTATCGAAGTAACCGACAGGGACTTCAAGGTAGTCGATATAATTTCGATAGCCGCAATCTTCCTTATCATTCTGGTAACCTTCAAGTCGGTTTCACTTCCGCTGATACTTGTAGCGGTAATCGAGTTTGCCATATTCGTAAACCTCGGTATTCCGTGTTACACAGGTACAGAGCTTGCGTTCATCGCACCTATCTGTATCAGTACCATCCAGCTTGGTGCAACCGTTGACTATGCAATCCTTATGACAACAAGATACAAGAAGGAACGTAACAAGGGCAGTGACAAGAACGAGGCGGTTTATACAGCGCTTAAGTCATCAATACCCTCAATTATAGTAAGTGCGCTCGGCTTCTTCGCCGCTACATTCGGCGTAGGCATTTATTCAAACGTAGATATGATAAGCTCACTTTGCGCACTTATGGCAAGAGGCGCAATCATAAGTATGGTATCGGTAATCCTGTTATTACCCGCTATGCTCAAGCTGTTCGATAAGATTATAATCCACACAAGCCTCGGCTTTAAAGAAGCAAGACAAGCCGGCAAAAAGACGAACTGAGAAAGGACAACAGTATGAAAGAGATAAGAAAAAAGATAATAAAGATAGTTTCAATAGTTCTTGCCGCCGCAATGATAGGCACATCTTCCGGACTTCTCGCATTCGCCGCACAGGGCGGAAACGATAATAATACATCGTCATCCGTTTCTGACAGCACAGAAACCGGAAGCAGCGAAAAGAGCAGTTCGGATACGGACGGCAAGGAAGAAACGGTATATATCATCTCAAACGCAGACGGTACAACAAAGAAGGTCATCGTCAGCGACTGGCTGAAGAACGGCTCGCACAACGCCACGATAGAGGACGAAACCTCGCTTAAGGACATTAAGAATGTAAAGGGCAACGAGAGTTTTACAAACAGCGGTGAAAATTACAAATGGGCGGCTGAAGGCAGTGACATTTACTATCAGGGTACGACAGACAAGACGCTCCCCGTTGATATGAAGATTACATATACTCTTGACGGCAAGACGGTCACTCCCGATGAAATCAAAGGCAAGAGCGGCAAGGTAACAATCCGCTTCGACTATACGAACAACGAAAAGCGTACCGTGAAGGTTGACGGCAAGGATACGCAGATGTACGTTCCTTTCCTTATGGTAACAGGAACGGTTCTTGATAACGAGAAGTTCTCGAACGTAAAGGTAACCAACGGCAAGCTGGTAAACGACGGTGACAGATCGGCGGTTCTCGGCTTTGCGCTTCCCGGTATGCAGGAAAACTTAGGACTTGACAAGGACGATTATGAAATCCCCTCATACGTTGAAATCAGCGCAGATGTCAAGGATTTCGATCTTATGACCTGTATGACGATAGGCACGACAGAGCTGTTCAACGAGGTCGATACTGACAAGCTCAATATGGACGATATTGACGGTACTATCAAGGAATTCACAGACGCTGTAGATCAGCTTTCAGACGGTTCTTCACAGCTTTATGACGGACTTGTTACACTGTTTGAAAAATCGGGCGAACTTGCTGACGGTACAAAACAGCTTGCAGACGGTGCAGGCACTCTGTATGACGGCACAGGCACACTTGTAAACGGCACAAACGATTTAAAGAGCGGTGCGGATGAACTGAATGTAGGCGCAGTAAAGCTGAAGGACGGCACGGTTTCTCTGGTAGCCGGCATCAAGGATCTGAAAACAGGCGCTGAGGCTCTTGACAGCGGTGCAGGAAAGCTGAAGGAAGGCACTTCTGCACTGGCAGGCGGTGCAAATGATCTTATCAAAGGTGCAGATAAGCTTAACAGCGGTGCGTCATCGCTTGACAGCGGCGCATCTCAGGTAGAGAGCGGCGCAGGACAGGTAAGCGCAGGAGCTTCAGAGCTGAACGAAGGTCTTGGCGAGCTTTCATCAAACAGCGAACAGCTGAACGCAGGCGCAAAGCAGGTATTCGATACGCTGTTATCCACAGCCGAAACACAGATAAAGGCATCCGGTCTTACCGTTTCAAAACTGACTATAAAGAATTACAAGAAGGAGCTTAACAAGCTGGTTGATTCTCTTGACAAGGATAAGGTCTACGAGCTTGCTTACAGCACGGCACTCAAAACGGTAACTGCCGAGGTAGAAAAGAACAATGACGCTATAACAGCAGGCGTTACAAAAGCTGTACAGGCAAAGGTGCTTGAAGGTGTTCTCAAAGCCGCAGGCTTTAATATGACCGCAGAGCAGTACAATGCGGCAGTAAAGGCAGGACAGATACCCGAAGCCGTACAGGCTAAGGTTACAGCCGCAGTTTCCGCTCAGATGGCAACAGACGCTGTAAAGGCTCAGATAAGCACAAATGTTGAAGCGCAGAAGAAACAGCTTATCGAGCAGAATATGAAAAGCGAAAAGGTCACAAAGCAGATAAACGAAGCTGTAGCAAAGGCTAAGGCAGGTCAGACAACGATAAAGAATCTTATCGCACAGCTTGATTCCTACAATGAGTTCTACACAGGACTTACTGAGTATACAGCGGGCGTTGACAGTGCATATGACGGCTCAAAGACGCTGTCGGCAGGTGCAACACAGCTTTACAGCGGTACTAAGGATCTTCACAGCGGTGCTACACAGCTTAAGAGCGGCACACAACAGCTTACAAGCGGCGGCTCAACGCTTATCTCAGGCGTAAATCAGCTTGACAAGGGTGCAAGCGACCTGAAAGACGGTACAGCAAGCCTTGTAGCAGGCGTAGGCACGCTCTACGACGGTGCAACACAGCTTGACAGCGGCGCAGGACAGTTAAAGGACGGTACGACAAGCCTTGTTGCAGGTGTAGGCACACTTCACAGCGGTGCATTACAGCTTCATGACGGTGCAGGCGACCTTAAGGACGGTGCAAATAAACTCAATGACGGTGTAGCAACTCTTATTGACGGTGTAAAGCAGTTAAGGGACGGTGCTAAGGAGCTGAACGACGGTATGGATGAGTTCAACGAGAAGGCTGTCAAGAAGATAGTAGACGCTGTTGACGGCGATATTGCAGGACTTATCGACAAGCTGAAGGCTACAGTTGCTTTAGGCATGGACTATGACACATTCGGCGGTAAGTCGGATAAGACAGAAGGCACTGTAAAGTTCATTTACAGAACAGAGAGCATCTCAGCCGACGATGAATAATCAATAACTTAATAAGTCAAAGGCTCTGACGGGAGAACGTTCCGTCAGAGCTTTTTTATTACAAATGTCATACGGGAAAATACCGTTTGTAACTGGTGAAATCCGCTTTGCAGGTGTATAATCGTTACAGTAAGATAAATAAACAGCCGAAAGGGGAATACTTATGATATTTGCAAGCGTAAACAACCTTGTCAAGAATTACGGCAATCACTGTGCCGTAGATAACCTCAGCTTCAATGTAAGCGAGGGCGAGATATTCGGACTTATAGGTCCTAACGGGGCAGGAAAGTCAACCACGATAAATATTATCACAACACTTGACGAAGCGACTTCTGGAAGTGTGACGATAGACGGCATGGATACAGTGAAGCAAAGAGCGGAAATAAGACGGATGATCGGATGTGTTCCGCAGGAGATAGCGGTGTACCCTTATCTTACCGCAAAGGAAAACGTTGAATTTTTCGCTTCGCTGTACGGCTTCAAGGGCGAACAGCTTCATAAGAATGCAATGACCGCTCTCGAATTTGCAGGGCTTGCGGATAAGGCGGATATGAAGCCGAAGAAAATGTCGGGCGGTATGAAACGCAGACTTAACATTGCCTGCGGTATAGCACATAAGCCTAAGCTGATAGTTATGGACGAACCTACCGTAGGAGTTGACGCACAGTCAAGAGAGCATATAATGAGTTCGATAAAGAAACTGCGTGAAAGCGGTGCGACAGTAATATATACCTCGCACTATATGCACGAGGTAGAGGAAATCTGTGACAGAGTCGCTATAATTGACAAAGGCAGACTTGTGGCAGAAGGTACACAGCAGGAACTTATAACGATGATAACCGACAGCTGTACGGTACATATCACCACAAAGCAGTGCGACAGCGAAACAAGAAGCAGAGTATCAAGGGCTGTTTCCTGCCTGCCCGATGTAAACAGGGTGCAATTTAGCGACAATATGATAAGCGTTGATATGAGCATAAGCTGTAACGATATTTCACACGTTATAAGCGAGCTTGTAAAGCAAAATCTGCCTGTAATCGAGATAAGCACTGAAAAGCCGGATATGGACGCTGTGTTCCTGTCGCTTACAGGACACGAGATACGTTAAGGAGCGGAAATATGCTTAGTTTGATAATAAAACAGATAAGGGAGTATTTCAGAAGCCCCGCAAACGTATTCATGGGGCTTTTATTCCCCGTACTGCTGGTATTCTTTCTCGGAACGATGCTCCAAAATCTTGATATAGCGGATTATGACATAGGAGAAATTAAACTGCAATACAGCGTTACGCAAACAGACGAGCAAGGTGGCAAGGCATTTGCTGAGTTTCTTGACAATATCAGTATGATAAAGGCGGAAAAGGCAAGCGATGAAAAAACCGCACTGAGCCTTACCGATAAGGGTGATATAGATGCATATATCGAACTTAAAAACGGGGAAATTCTGTTATACTGTGGCAGAAACGAAATTGCTAACAGGGCGCTCGGCTCGGTGCTGAATTCTTTCATTGCGGTATCCGATACATATTATAAAATAGCATCGACCGACCCGTCACTGCTTATGAATACAGATACCGATACCGAAAAGTCATTTGTAGAGCAGGACGGACTTGGCGTTACACGGAGTATGATGGACTATTATGCGGTGAGTATGGCGGTAATGATGATATTCATGTCGCATATGATAATGGGCAGTACGGCTCTTAAGGACGAGGAAAGGATATTCACCCTGCAGCGTCTTTATCTGTCACCTGTCGGCAAAGTAAAGCTGTTTTTCGGCAAACTCATCGGTACGCTTCCCTCCGCAGTTATAGGAAATGCGGTGATAATGCTGTTTTCGGTGTTTGTGTTCGGTGCAAAATACTGCGACAGCTTTGTCGGAAACCTTATCCTGTTCCTGCTGCTCTCCTGCTGCTCGCTTGCGTCGATAGCTGTAGGTATGCTGATAGGGGTACTGATAAAAATACCTGCGGAAAGCATCGTGATACCGCTTACATGGGCATTGCTGTTCTTCTCAGGCTCGTTTTCAAAGCAGGTATTCATCGAAGGCTTCAGCGACAAGCTGCCGCCTTATATCGTTCAGCAAGCGGCATTCAGACTTACTCTTTACAGTGAAAGCGACAGTGCGTTGGCGGTAATTGCGGTATGCCTTGCCGTAACGGCTGCGGTATCGCTTATCGGTGCGGCAATATTCCGTGTAAAAAAATCCGTCTGAAAGGGGAGCGTATTATGAATAATATAAGAACGGTATTTTTCGGTATGCTGAAGCGTCTTAAATACGCACTTGTAATCGCACTTCTTGTAGGGGCAGGCAGTATAGGGCTTTATTACTGCGGCAGACCGATAGCAAACGTGTTCTCGGTAAACGACAAGATAGACATTGCCCTTACCGATAACGATAATTCGGAGCTTTCCGCAATGCTGAAAAGCTATCTTTGCGACAGGATAAATATGAACATTATCGAGGACGGCAAAGAAAAATTCAATGATAAATTGATTAACCGTGACGTTTCTGCTATAATAGAGATACCGCAGGGCTTTGAAAAGAATGTAATCGGCGGAAAAGACGTGAAAATAAAATCCACCACTCTTGACGATTACGAAAACGGCGCTTATATCTCGGTATATATCGAAGGCTTTATGAGAAGCGTCAACATTGCCGCAAATGCCGCAAAAGGCGATGCAGAGCTGTTTTCGAAAATTATGAACAGCGATGCCGCCGAAACAAAGCTCACTAAGGAAAATGCGGTAACATCCGACAGAGAGGACGAATATGTCTCTGCGGGCTTTAAGTTCTCCGAAGGATTTATGATAATGCTTGTCACAGCTATCGGCATATTTATCACTCTTGCGGTAATGGAAGACAGGCAGTACGGAACATACAGCAGGATGGCTGTTTCATCTGTAACGGGCGTTCAGTACATTGTCGGAACGCTTGGGGCAAGCGTGCTTATATCCTTTACGGCACTTGTCATTTTACCGCTGTACCTGCTTATCACGGGCGCTCAGATGACAGCCGGCTATCCGCTTGTGTTTGCCGCCGTAATAATCTACTCGCTGTTCAACTCGGCATTATCAATAATGCTCGCACAGCTGATAAGCTCAAAGCAGGCGCTTGCTACGCTTTCGGGCTGTATCACCTCGATAGGCGCATTGCTCGGCGGTGCGTGGTTCCCGATAGACGAAACGGCAGGTATGCTGAAATATCTGTCATATATCACGCCGCAATACTGGTATGTCGGCTTTATGTCGGGTGAGGCTGAACAGCCTGTGATAAACATCTGCGTGCTTATACTCTACACATTGCTTATAATGCTTGCAAGCGCCGCACTTTTCGGCAGAAAGTCGGTAGTTTCAAAGGCATAACGAAAGGAATACGAATTGTCACTTATATATCTTGTATTCAAACTCACGGCAACAGCCGCATTCGGCACTATGAATATAATGAATAACTGTGATTCGGGCGATACGGTGCTTACCGTACTCGCCTTTTCCTGCTTTGCTCTGGCTGAATATCTGCTGTCGGTGCTTAAAAAGTCGGATAAAGCGGCGGCGGTCTGTTCGTGCGTTTCGGCTTTTATCGCATTTCTGATATACAGCGACAATCTGATATTTGTGCTGTGCTTTGCCGTAATCTTTGCTGTAGATAAATTCGGTGCGGGAAAGTATTTCCGACATATCGGCGCTGTTTCGGTACTGCTTGTTCTTTTCATAGTAAAACCGCCGTTTATTGATGTGCTGATACTTATTATAATGCTCGTGGCATTCACTGTCGCCCATATTACCGCAGGACAGCTTATCAAATGCCGTGAACAGCTTGCAGAAAGCAGAGAGGAAACTGTTCGCCTCAACCGCAGGATAGCAAGCCTTGAAGAATACGCTAAAACAGCAAAGAAATCTGCGGCTGTCGAAGAACGCAGACGGTTTTCAGCAAGGATACACGATAAGCTCGGACACAGCATTTCAGGAAGTATAATTCTGCTTGAGGCGGCAAAGCTGAACATCAGGACAAACCCCGACAGTGCCGAGCAATGTATTACAACTGTAACCGATAATCTCAGAAGCGGCGTTGACGATATAAGGCAGGCACTGCGTGAGGAACGTCCCGACAGCAAAACAATAGGAATAAGCGAGCTTAAAGAGATACTCGGTGAATATAAGGCAAAATATAACATAAGGACAACGCTTGAAATCAAGGGTGATGCGGACAGAATCACATTCCGCATATGGAACTGCATAAAGGAAAATCTCGTTGAAACGCTTACAAATACGCTCAAGCATTCGGGAGCGGACGAATTTTCGCTGAAAATATCGGTTATGAACAAAGTAATCCGTGCCGAGTTCAAGGATAACGGCAAAGGAAGCGACAGCTTCAAAAAAGGTACGGGTCTTACGGCGATAGAGGAACGCACGGTGCTTACGGACGGAAAGTGCATATTTTCTGCACAGACGGACGGATTTTCGGTAGTAAACATATTCAGTCTGAAAGAGGAGAACGTATGAAGATAATTATCGCAGATGATGACAGCATAATCCGTGAGGGGCTAAAGATGATAATCTCGTCACAGCCTGATTTCGAGGTGACCGGTGTCGCCTGCAACGGTGCAGAAGCGGTAGAGCTTTGCAGGAAATACAAGACCGATATAGCGCTGCTTGATATAAGAATGCCGGTTATGGACGGCATTGAAGCCGCAAAGATAATGCTTGAAGAAAATCTGTGCAAGCCGCTTTTGCTGACAACGTTTGACGAGCAGGAACTTATACAGCGTGCGCTTAAAGTCGGGGTCAGCGGCTATATTCTCAAAAACACGCAGACAGACGGGATTTTCAGTGCGCTGAGGACGGTATATAACGGCGGTACGGTATTCCAGCAGGATATTCTGTCGTATATCCGTGATGCCGCAGTAAAATGCTACGGCAAGAGCGCCGTTTTCGGTCTGCTTACCGAAAGAGAACTTGATATAGTAAAGCTGATTGCAGACGGCTGTTCGAACGCAGAAATTGCCGAAAAGCTGTTTTTGTCAAACGGTACGGTGAGAAATTATATCAGCGTGATACTTGAAAAAACAGGTCTTGAACACAGGACGCAGATAGCGGTAAGGTATCTTAAGGGCGATGAATAAATAGCTCCCGTAAGCCGACAAAACGGTTTACGGGAGTTTTCGTTTATGTGATTTTATAAAGATATTCGTTTCCTCTTTTGCCGATATAATCAATTACTCCGACATATTGCAGAATTTTTATTGCGATGCCTGCATCGCCTGAACGCATACACTTTCTGAATTCCTTTAGTGTAAATGTTTCGGGTAATCCTTCGGGGATAAAGCATCGGTAGCTGTCGCTGTCCTCAAGAAACGTAAGGCGAAGCAGGGAAGTGGGAACGGCTACCTTTCTGTCTGTCTTTCTGCGTTTCATATCCTTTGCACAGTAGCGAAGGTTTTCTACGGCTATATCCGCAATGCAGACGGTCAGATTCGGATCGTTCAGGTACTGCCTGATTCGGTACAGTTCAAGGAAAAAATCGGTCATATCGCTTGCGGTAACGTTCCTTCCACTACTGAGTATCTCGCCTGTCGCCTTATCGACATAATTAAGGCGGCTCTTTTTATGAAAAGGGTAGACTATCGTAACGTGCGATGCTTTGAGAAACGTATTCAGCTTAGGTACAAGATAGCTGAAGTTTGCCGTCTGTATCTCAAAAATTCCGTTCTCGGTAACAAGGTCGGCAAAGTAACTGCCTATCTTTATTTCCTTATCGAAAAGAGTGGCGGCAAAATAGCTTTTCAGCGTTGCGTGTATCTGCTTTTCGTTCAGTATGCCCACACCGTCGCCGCTGTCGGCGGTAGCAGTACAGGCGCTGAACCGTGCGTTGTCGGGCGAAACGTAAAGAGGCTGCTTATCATATTGCCTTACCGTACAGTTGTCGCACTGTATGAATACAGGCACACCGCCTTGCTCGTTTGAACGGATTATCCCCGTTGCAAGTTCTTTCAGCTTATCTGTAGCATTGGATACGGCATAGCATCTGTCGGCTACCGTAAACATTGATATATCGTTTGTGTTGTCGCCGAAAACTATAAGCTCATCTGCACCGACAAGCTCCTTCAGCTTCAGTGCCGCATTTGCCTTTGAAACGTCCTCACGGTAGATTTCATACCAGTATTCGTCGGTATCGTATGTATCGGGCTGATAGTTTCTTGAAAAGCCGTTTGTTCTGTAAAAATATCGGTCAAGTTCATCGGGCTTCATTACAGGCTCGATAAGCGTTATATAATAAATATCGCCTTCGAACAGTTCATCATAGCTTTTTGCTCGGTGCATTCTTCTGTCACCGGCTCTGTCATTTAAATAACGCTCCGTACCTTTGTTGAGCCGGTTTTTAAGATAGCTTACTCTTTCGTAATTGTCTATGACCGAGTACACAAGCACCGATTCTTTATGTTCATAGAAAAACGACTTCATGAACGATTTTGATTCTTCGCTGAAAAAATGCGTTACGATACGCTCCTTTGTGACAGGGTCGATTATAAAAGCACCGTTATGAGTTATCACGGGCAGCCTGAAATTGATACAGCTTACTTTCGGCTCGGCTGAATGCACGGAACGTGCGGTGGCGTAGCTTATCTTTATATCATCGTCAATAAGCCTGTTCATCAGTGCCTCTGTCATTCGTCCGATTTGCGCCTTATGGTCAAGAAGCGTCCCGTCAAGGTCGGTAAGATACAGTTTCATTTGATTTCTCCGATTACAATTTATTTATATTTATATATCTCAGTATGGGGTTTGGGGCGTAGCCCCAAGGCGGGTCGTAGGGGCGCCGGTACCCGTATTCACTATTTTTGAAAATGGGGTTTGGGGCGTAGCCCCAAGCAGGGTGAGGGCGGCAGCCCCACACTCACCCCCGGCATGGATGCCGGGCGTGTATGC
>ULSJ01019161.1_pt1 | contig 13425 bp, 8 predicted proteins | sample 1956291 | NCBI WGS metagenome assembly ULSJ01 (sample SAMEA4835705, study PRJEB28245) | human gut metagenome | biome: gut microbiome; material: fecal sample | place: Denmark | collected 2008 | reverse complement strand
TCTATCAACATTCCGCTTACAGAATTATTGTCTTCTACTACTGTTTTGATAATCGAATAATTCTTCCCTACATCAGCGACTATTCCTACAAGTCCGCCGCCGGCAATAACATTCATATCTTTCTTTATGCCGTCATCACTGCCCTTGTCAACCTTGAATGCCTTTGACCAGTTATCTGTTGTAACTTCTATTATTCTTGCTCCAACCTTAGTATATCCCGGATATTTTTCATCAAGTTCATAAAGTTCCCTTAATCTTGAAAGTTCATAAGTATCCTGTCTTAACTGATTGTTTTCCTCTGTAAGGTCATCCACCTTACTCTTTAGTTCCTTATTCTCATCAAGAACAACTGATATTTCCTGAAGAGTAGTGTACTTATCATAAGTCCAAAGCCCCAGATTATTCATTCCTTTCTGTAAAGGAACAACTACCATAGAAACTGCATCCCTTAGAGGTGCAACAAGCTTATCAGTAAAAAAGCTTGTCGATATGAATATCAGGCATATAGCAGTCAGTGCAATCAAAATGTACCTGGATGTCACATATGAAGATACTTTCTTTTTCATTTCACTCTTCCTTAATAATAATTAATCATAGTTTCTATCCTGTGGAGTATACGCAATCTTAGCAAACTGTGGATTAGTCACTACTCCGATAAGACCTCTTACAACACTTTCAGAAGGCTGGTCAACGATATTGACGTTAAGGTTAGTCTCCTGCTTTATAAACTTCTCAAGATTATTAATCTGTGAAGTACCCCCTGATACATAAACGCCATCTTTTATAATATCTGCTGCAAGTTCTGGTGGAGTTCTCTCTAATATAACCTTTATAGCATCCATAATAGAATGAAGTGCATCAACTATGGCATTATATATAACGTCAGAAGATACCTCAACGCTTACTGGAAGTCCTGATAATACATTACGTCCGAATCCCGGTGCAAATGTTTCATCAACCTTTACAGCACTTCCAAGTTCCTTTTTAAGACCTTCTGCTGTCTTGCTTCCGATAACAAGATTGTATACTTTTCTTACGTTATTGATGATACAGTCATCTAACTTGTTACCACCTATCTTTATAGACTTGCTTATAACGATACCGCCAAGAGAAAGTACTGATATTTCTGTAGTTTCAGCACCGATATTAACCATCATGACACCTCTTGACTTGGTAACATCAATACCTGCACCGATAGCATCGGCAACTGGCTTATCAACTATATAGATATTCTTTGCCTTTACCTTTGAATCAGCTACGAGCTCATAGAAGGCTCTCTTTTCAACTTCTGTAACATCTGTAGGAACAGCGATATAGAAATCATTGTTACCTGTATTCTTCTTTTCATCATTAACCTTGTTAAAGAAGTTTAATAATAAAGTCTGCATATTCTCTATATCAGCTATAACTCCAAACTTTACAGGGAATGATACTTCTATATTCTCTGGTGCTTTTTCATACATTTCATATGCTTCATCACCAAATGCAAGAAGCTCCTTTTTGTTAGCAATCGCTATTATATTCTTTTCATTAAGGATAGCATCCTTTTCCTTGCAGCACATTTTGAAGTTACTTGTGCCAATATCAATACCATATACGTTAGACATACCTTTTTCCTTTCCTGTATCTGAATATCCATACTGCCCTGCTATTATTCAAAGCAGCCATATTCATTTAAACTTGTGTAATTATTATCTCCAATAATTATATGATCTATAAGATGTATTCCAAGAATCCTGCCTGCTTTAAGCACCTGAATGGTTACTTCTATATCTTGTCTGCTAGGATTAGAGTCACCACTCGGATGATTGTGAAGCAGCACTATACTTACAGCCCTGTTCCTGCACGCCTCATAAAACACCTCTGACGGTGATATGGGCGAACTGTTGATAGTTCCAACTGACAACACAACGTCCTTTATAAGACGAAGCCTGCTGTCAAGCATAATAAGCACAAGTCTTTCCTTTGACAGATGGCGCATATCCTCCATATAATACTCTGCTATGGCAGAGGGAGAAGAAAAATCCAGCCTGTCAGAAGCCTGCTTTTTAGCAATGCGCCTTGACAGCTCACATATGCACTTAAGCTGTGCTGCTTTAGCCATACCTATGCCTTTTATATCCATAAGCTGCTCTAAAGACATATCAATAAGACCCGTAAGTCCCCTGCGCCCTGCACTGTCCAGTATATCTGTGGCAAGCTCCTTTGCAGACTTACCAGAAGTTCCGGTCTTTATTATGGCTGCAACAAGCTCCGTGTCAGTCAGGCTGTTAGCACCTAATGCCATGCACTTCTCATAGGGCATTAAATCCTTAATCTCATCTTTTTCACATATTAAATTATCACTCATAAATCATACGATAAGACGTATTAATCTTATAAAACGGAATGTCAGGTACAACGCCAATAATACCTGCCGTTCCATTCGTGTATACATTACATATCCTTGATATGTACACGGCTATTTTATCAGTATTTTTATTGGAATACAACCTCTCATTACAATAAAATATTCCAAAACAGCCTAAAATAGTATATCACAATTAATTAATCTTAAGAAGTCCTTTTTCATACATTTTCTGCATACTCATCATAATACCAAACTTTGCATGATACCATGTAAGTCCACCCTGAAAGTACACAGCGTATGGCTCTTTTACTGGACCATCTGCACTAAGCTCTATAGAAGAACCCTGTACAAATGCACCTGCTGCCATAATTACATCTGAGTCATATCCCGGCATAGCCCAAGGTTCAGGAGTGACAAAACTGTCAACTGGCGCTGCTGCCTGAATCCCCTTACAAAATGCAACAAGACCTTCCTTAGTTCCAAGCTCAACTGCCTGTATAATGTCATATCTTTCCTCAGTTGCATCCGGAATACACTTAAAACCAGCATTTTCATACACATTTGCTGCAAATATGGCACCCTTAAGCGCACCTGCAACAACTGTAGGCGCAAGGAAAAGTCCCTGATAAAAGTCCTTATTGACATTAATAGTAGCACCGACTTCCTTTCCAAGTCCCGGTGAAGAAAGCCTGTAAGCAGCCTGCTCTATGCAGTCCTTACGTCCAGCTATATAACCACCACAAGGTGCAAGACCGCCACCTGGATTTTTAATAAGAGAACCGACAACCATATCAGCCCCGACCTCAGATGGCTCTATCTTTTCAACAAATTCACCATAGCAGTTATCCACCATACATATGACATCGGGCTTAATGTCCTTTATAAACTTAATAAGCTCACCTATTCTTTCTACAGAAAGTGTAGGACGTGTGGCATATCCCTTTGAACGCTGTATAGTTACAAGCTTTGTCTTTTCATTAATGGCTTTTCTTATTCCATCATAGTCAAAACTGCCATCAGCAAGAAGGTCTACCTGTCTGTAACTTATATTATACTCAGCAAGACTTCCCTTAGACGGTCTTATACCGATAATCTCATCCATAGTATCATATGGCTTACCAACTGGTGATAAAAGTTCATCACCCGGACGAAGGTTAGATGATATAGCCACATTAAGGGCGTGTGTTCCACATATAATCTGTGGTCTTACAAGCGCATCCTCAGTCTTGAATATATCAGCATATATTCTCTCAAGAGTATCTCTTCCCTCGTCATTATATCCATATCCGCTTGTTCCAGAAAGATGCATTTCTGCAACTTTATTCTTCTGCATGGCACTAAGCACCTTAAGCTGGTTATATTCTGCAACTTCATCAATTTTATCAAATCTTTCCTTAAGTCCTTCTAGCACCTGCTGGCCATAGTTATACACTTCCTCGCTTATTCCAAGCTGGCCACAATACATATCTTTCATATTCTTCCTCTTCCATTAACTTTAGTTATTTGTCTGCTGCCCGTCATCTTACTTATACAAATGTGTTGACAGCTTAATTTTACATCATCACATACTTTATACTTAATCCTGATATTATGCAACTATATTCTTATCTTCTAAGATATTTAACATATATTCAAGCACATTTTCCCTGTTATGTCCGAATTCTTCAAGATTAATCCACTCTATGTCCTTTTCTCTTTTAAACCACGTTATCTGTCTTTTTGAAAAATGTCTTGTGTTATTCTTTATATTTTCCTTAAGCTCATCAAGAGTACATAATCCGTCAAGATAATCAAGGACTTCCTTATAACCTATAGCCTGCATAGATGTTGCATCTCTGCCGATGCCTCTTTCCTTAAGTTTTCCGACTTCCTCTATAAGCCCCTCATCAAACATTGCATCAACTCTTTTATTAATTCTGTCATATAAAAGCTTTCTGTCATCATTCAGCACAAAATAAACATAATTATAAGGTGAGTCTTTTTTTCTCTGCTCCTCATTATGCTCTGATATCTTCATACCTGTCTGTTTATAATACTCTATCGCTCTTGCAACTCTTTTGACATTGTTGTAATGAATAGTATCTGCCGACTTTTCATCAATCTCCCTCAGCATATTATGAAGATACATAGGCCCATTCTGTTCTGCAAGCCTGTAAAGCTCATCCCTGTATGATGTATCTTTATCGGCATTATCAAACTCGATATCATAAAGAACTGACTGTATATAAAAGCCCGTACCGCCTACGATAAGAGGTATATGTCCATTGGCTCTTATCTTATCTATCGCATCACACGCCATCTTTTTAAACACAGTTATGTCAAATTCCTCATCTGGTGACATAACATCTATAAGATAATGCTTAACGCCCTGCATTTCCTCCTGCCTTATCTTGGCAGTTCCTATGTCCATACCCTTATATACCTGCATAGAGTCTGCGCTGATAATCTCAGCACCTATCGCCTTTGCTAGACTAATTGATAAAGACGTTTTTCCAACCGCAGTCGGACCTGTCAGTATAACTAAAGGTTGTTTTTCCATATTAATCCTCTTTTCTGTGCACGTCTTCTGCGTATAATTTTACACTATACGCTTAAACTTTTTCTCTATATCATACTTACTCATAACTATGAGTGTTGGTCTTCCGTGAGGACAGTTATATGGATTATCCGCTTTCATAAGCTCTTTCATAAGTTCCTTAGCTTCCTCATAGGATATTTTGTTATTACCCTTTATTGCAGCTTTGCACGACATTGAGGCAACCTTTTCCGTAAGTATATCCATATCAGACATTCTGCCTTCGCGCATAAGACCATCTATAAGGTCCATAAGCATCTGCCTGTAGTCAAGCTTTGGAAAACCTGCCGGAATACCTGTCACCTTATATTCATTACCGCCGAATTCCTCTATCTCATATCCCATCTTCGTAAATACCGGCATATTGCGCTTAAGAACTTCCTCCTCATTCATATTAAGAGTAAGAATAATAGGCGGCATAATCATCTGTGTATCAATATGATGTTCCTTTATCTTCTTCATCATACGCTCATACAGCACTTTTTCGTGTGCTGCGTGCTGGTCCATCATATAAAATCTGTCTTCAAATTCAATAAGCCAGTATGTATCAAAAAGCTGGCCTATTATCCTGTAGTTATTCTTATTATCCTCATCAAGCAGCTTATCCTTAAACATCGACATCTGTTCCGGCTTTGCCTTGACCTCTGCCTGATACTTCTTTTCATCATCCTTTACCATAGCTTCTGAGCGTTTTACTTCAAAAGGTTCTGGTAATCTTGTCTTTGTAGCTGGAGTTAATGTAGTTTGTACTTCATTGCGATTTTCCTGCTGTTCTTTATAAGTACTTTCATGCACCAGCGTTACAGCCGATAATGATGGGCATATTTCTGCCTTATTTCCTATGACATTATCTATATTTCGTACAACTTTATCGTTATCACTACCTGCTGGCTGCCCCTCTGACATACCTGCATCGACTATTTTATTAACAGTCGTCTGTACAGAAGAGTCATTTTTGACATTTTCTATATCCTTAACCGTATCACTCTGTACAGCACTCTCAATATTCTGCTGCCCGTCATTATTCACGTTTGGAATATTTTCTGGCTTCTTATCCTTCTCACCTTCATCTAACATATCTTTTCGTATATGCTGCATAACCTGTCCGTCAGCCTCAACCTTTGCAACAAGCTCCTTGCCCTTAAGCGTAGACAGTATGGTATCGTACACAAAATTGTATACATACTCATTATCAGAAAATCTTAACTCCATCTTTGTAGGATGCACATTGACATCTATAATCTTAGGATTGATAGTAAAATGGAGAACAGTAAACGGATAATTGTGCGGCATTATAAAACCTTTATAACCTGCCTCAATAGCCCTGTTTATAATACCACTCTTAATATATCTGCCATTAATATAATAATTCTCATACGTCCTGTTTCCACGGTTTACGAAAGGCTTTCCGATATAACCCTCAATCTTTATATTATTGGCAGAGCTGTTCACCTCATAAAGATTAGCCGTGATATCCCTGCCATAGACATTGTATATAATGTCCTTAAGCTTCATATTACCCGATGTGTGAAGCTTGTTCTGGTTATTATTAATAAACCTGAAAGATATATCAGGATGCGACAGTGCAAGATACTGCATAAGCGAATTAATATAGCCTGCCTCCGTTGCCGCCGACTTTAGGAACTTTCTTCTTACAGGTGTATTAAAGAACAGATTGCGCACAATAAATGTTGTTCCGTCAGGGGCGCCTATATCTTCGATGGACATTTTCTGTCCACCCTCTGATATGTACCTTGTACCTGTAATGCTGTCCTTAGTCTTTGTTATAAGCTCCACCTGCGAAACTGCTGATATGCTGGCAAGTGCCTCACCTCTGAAGCCCAGAGAAGAAACGGTTATAAGGTCCTCTATCGATTTAATCTTACTTGTTGCGTGTCTTTTAAAAGCGATATCTATCTCATTTTTATTAATTCCAGAGCCATTATCTGTAACCCTTATAAATGAAATTCCGCCTTCCTTTATCTCAACAGTAATTGCCATAGCTCCGGCATCAATAGCATTTTCCACTAACTCCTTAACAACAGAGGATGGTCTTTCAATGACCTCCCCCGCTGCAATCTTATTGATAGTATTCTGGTCAAGCAGTTGAATTCCCAATGTCTTTCTCCTTTCTACCAGCGGTTCTTAACCTTTCCCTGCAGCTTATAAAGTGTATTAAGCGCATCTATAGGTGTCATATTGCTTATATCAAGCTCTTTAATATCAGATATTATGTCATCATCCTTAACAGTATCAAAAAGTGACATCTGCTTATCCTCAAGGTCATTAATCTTTTTATACTGGTTATTCATCTTTTCAAGCTTCTTTGAGTACTGGGCAATATCCTTTGCCTTCTGTGATATATCAGCATCACTTAACTCTGCAACAAGTTCTTTGGCCCTGCTAAGAACAGTTTCCGGAACTCCTGCAAGCTTTGCTACCTGTATTCCATAACTCTTATCAGCGCCACCCTTTATAATCTTACGCAGAAATACTATATCATCACCACATTCCTTGACAGCTATACAGTAATTATTCACTCCATCAAGCGTTCCCTCAAGTTCTGTAAGTTCATGGTAATGCGTTGCAAATAATGTCTTTGCTCCTAATATCTTAGTATTTGCAATATACTCAACAACCGCCCACGCTATACTCAGTCCGTCAAATGTACTTGTACCACGTCCTATCTCATCAAGTATGATAAGACTCTTTGCAGTTGCATTTCTTAGGATATTGGCAACCTCTGTCATCTCAACCATAAATGTCGACTGTCCTGAAGCAAGGTCATCGGAAGCACCGACTCTTGTAAATATCCTGTCGACTATACATATATTGGCAGACTCTGCCGGAACAAAGCTTCCTGTCTGTGCCATAAGCACTATAAGCGCAGTCTGTCGCATATATGTAGACTTACCTGCCATATTAGGACCTGTTATTATAGTTACCCTGTTGGCTGAATTATCAAGATATGTATCATTGGCTATAAACATATCATTAGTTATCATCTTTTCAACAACAGGATGTCTGCCGTTCTTAATGTCTATTATGCCCTTATCATTAATCTTTGGTTTTACATAGTTATTCTGTGTCGCAACAACTGAAAGCGAAACAAGAGCATCCACCATAGCGACAGACTTTGCTGTATTCTGTATTCTTACAACCTCTGCTGCAATCTTTTCCCTTACTTCGCTGAAAAGGTCATATTCGAGTGAATAAAGCTTATCTTCCGCACCAAGTATAACGTCCTCAAGGTGCTTTAATTCATCCGTTGTGTAACGCTCTGCATTGGTAAGTGTCTGCTTTCTTACCCATTCTGGTGGAACTTTATCCTTAAATGAGTTCGTTACCTCAAGATAATATCCAAACACTTTATTAAACTTAACCTTAAGGTTCTTTATGCCTGTTCTTTCCTTTTCACGCATTTCAAGCTCAGAAAGCCATTCTTTTCCTTTAATCTTAGCATTTCTTAACTCATCCGCTTCATCTGAATAGCCTTCTTTTATTATGCCGCCGTCACGCACTGATATAGGCGGCTCATCAACGATTGCAGAAAGAACAAGCTGGTAAAGGTCAGACAGGTCATCCATCTTATTAAAACAGTCTGTAAACATAGGCGCTTTAAAATTACCTATAATACGCTTAATGTGAGGTATCATCTCAAGTGTATTCCTGAACGCTATTAAGTCCCTTGGATTGGCAGTCTTACAGCTTATCTTAGTCATAATACGTTCCATGTCATACACGGGATTAAGATATTCCCTTAACTCTTCCCTGTCTATCATACAGTCATTAAGCTCTTCTATTGCATCCTGTCGTCTTATTATCTCATCTTTGTTGATAAGCGGCTGTTCTATATACGAGCGCAGCATACGCGCTCCCATAGCGGTTTTTGTCTTATCAAGCACCCACAGTAGTGAACCCTTCTTCTGCTTCTCACGCATAGTTTCAACAAGTTCAAGGTTTCTTCTTGAGGAACTGTCAATAAGCATATACTTGCCGGATGAATAAGGCATAAGTGTAGTAATATGCGGCATAGTACTTTTCTGTGTTTCATAAAGATATGTAAGAAGCGCACCTGCTGCAATAATACCGACCGTGTAATCCTTAACACCAAGACCGTCAAGCATTTCAAGATGAAAATGTTCAAGAAGCCTGTTTCTGCATGTTTCCTCATTGAAGTACCAGTTATCAAGTGTCGACATCGTTATGCCAAGCTTTGCATTGACAGCTTCAAGATTAATTCCGCTCATAGCGAAATATTCATTCGTTATAATCTCGGACGGAGCAAACTTATTAAGTTCATCAATAAGCTCACTTCCTCCGGCAAGCTCTGTTACAAAGAAATCTCCTGTTGAGTAGTCGGCTATGGATACACCAAGATTATCACCAAGATACACTATACTCATCATATAGTTATTCTTCGTTTCATCAAGTCCAAGTGTATTGATATTCGTTCCCGGTGTTACAACCTTTATAACTTCTCTTTTAACTATTCCCTTTGCCTGCTTTGGGTCTTCCATCTGCTCACATATAGCTACTTTATGTCCTGCTGCCACAAGCCTGTTTATATAAGTTTCAGCAGCATGAAAAGGAACGCCGCACATAGGCGCACGTTCCTCCTGTCCACAATCCTTGCCTGTTAATGTAAGCTCAAGTTCCTTAGATACAATAAGTGCATCTTCAAAAAACATTTCATAGAAATCACCAAGTCGATAAAACAATATGCAGTCCTTATACTCATTCTTAGTAGCAAGATAATGCTGCATCATTGGTGAATACTCTGCCATTTTCATCCTCCAGTCAATTTGATATACATTTATAATTATTCTAGTTATTCATAGTTCCCATATAGTAGAAGCCCTTGCACTCATCCATATGGACATTGACAACTGTTCCAATAAGCTCTTTATCACCCTTAAAGTGAACAAGAATATTGTTAGTCATTCTTCCTGTCAGGAAATCACTGTCGTGGTCGTCAATATCTTCAACAAGTACGTCCATATCACAGCCTTCGTATCTTTTAATATGTTCATGGCTTGTCTCTGAAACAGTCTGTAAAAGCCTGTTAAATCTTTCCTTTACAACATCCTCAGGCACCTGTCCATCCATTTTGGCAGCAGGTGTACCAGTTCTCTTAGAGTAGATAAATGTATAGGCACTGTCATACTTTGCCTTTCTTACAACATCAAGAGTATCTTCAAAATCTTCCTCTGTCTCGCCAGGGAAACCAACGATAATATCAGTTGTAATAGATATATCAGGAATAGTTTTTCTTATCTTATCAACAAGTTCAAGATAATGCTCCTTAGTATACTGTCTGTTCATAAGCTTAAGAAGCCTGCTGCTTCCTGACTGGAGTGGAAGATGTATATGGTTGCACACCTTAGGATTATCCCTTATAACCTCTATAAGTTCATCTGAAAGGTCCTTAGGATGTGGTGTCATAAATCTTATTCTCTCAAGTCCGTCTACCTTTGCTATTTCACTTAACAGCTCTGCAAATGTAACATTATCCTCAAGTGTCTTTCCATAAGAGTTAACATTCTGTCCAAGCAGCATAACTTCCTTAACACCGTCCGCTACAAGTCTTTCTATCTCTCTTACTATTTCCTTTGGCTCCCTTGACTTTTCTCTTCCCCTTACATATGGAACTATACAGTAAGTACAGAAGTTATTGCAGCCAAACATAATATTGACACCTGACTTAAAAGGATACTTTCTTGAAGTAGGAAGTTCCTCAACAACCTCTTTGGTTGAATCCCATATGTCAATAATCTGTTCGTCAGATGTAAATCTATTATATAAAAGTTCTGCAAGCTTGAATATGTTAAATGTTCCAAATACAACATCAACAAACTTATATGAACTCTTTATCTTTTCTACAACCTCCGGCTCCTGCATCATACAGCCGCACATTGCTATAATCATTTCATGGTTGTTTCTTTTAACCTTCTTTAACTGTCCAAGTCTTCCATATACTCTTAAGTTGGCATTCTCTCTTACTGTGCATGTGTTGTATATAACAAAGTCTGCGCTTTCCTCATCATCTGACTCAACATAGCCTATATCCTTGAGTATTCCAAGAAGCTTCTCTGAGTCTCTTGCATTCATCTGGCATCCAAATGTTGAAACCACAGCCTTAAGTGGTCTGTTAAGCTCATTTTCTTTTTCCTTTACTATCTGTCGGCACGCCTTAAGATAATAATACTGTCTCATAGGCTCATATTCTGGAACTGGAGCCGATAAGTCAATACTGTTAATCATGTTCTCTATTGTACTATCCATATATCTAATTACCCTTTCAATCCATAAAAGCTATCTTTAATATCAGCCAGATATCATATTCCAGAATGTCTGGCGTTCAACTGGTCTGCTGTAATAATATCCCTGTATATAATCAGCTCCCAGTATCTTAATTTTATCTAATTCTTCTTTAGTTTCTACGCCCTCAGCACATATTTGGGCCCCCATTTCGTGTGCCATTTTTATCATAAAGCCTACAAGTATACTGTTATTATCATTGATATGAATATCTGTCACGAAAGACTTGTCGACCTTTAATATGCCAAACATCTTATCTTTCATATATTCAAAGTTGGAATAACCTGTGCCAAAGTCATCAATGGCAAGTGAGAAATCATTTTTCAGGAAATCATCAAGCACACGTCTTACTGCTATATTGGAGTCCATCTGTATGCTTTCTGTTATCTCTAACACATAATGCTTATTGGCTGCGGTATGCTTTGATATATTCTCAAGGACATCCTTCATAACATCACTTTTGGCTATCTGTACAAACGACAGGTTAATGTGCATGACAAAGTCAGGTATCACCTCAACACATTTGCTGCAGAACTCTGCTGCAGTATCTATAATCCATCTTCCAAGTGGAATTATAAGAGAGCTTTCTTCAAGAAGCGGAATAAACTGCACAGGTGACATAAAGCCGTACTTTTCACTGTTCCATCTAAGAAGCGACTCTGCACCGATTATTCTGCCTGAAGCGGCATCAACTATAGGCTGGTAGAATAACTCAAAGCCTTTATAATTATCATTGACACACTTTCTTAGTTCGTCCTGAATCTGAAGCTTCTTAAGATAAGTCTTATATTCTTCCTCATCATAGAACTCAAACCTGTTTTTGCCATTAAGCTTGGCAGAATGAAGCGCAAATCTCATCTTCTTTGACAGGTCTTTAAATGAGTCTACCTGGGAATCAAAAGAGCATGCGCCTGCCGACACATTAAAAAACACATCATAGCCTCGCTCATCGATAGCCTTGTCTATGCGTACTCTTATATTCTTGTAAAGCTGTTTAGCATTCTGTATTATATTACCGCTTACATCAAGTGCCAGCAGTGCATATTCATCACCCTTCATTCTGTATATCAAAAGTGATTCACTTGCAGCCATCTTTACCAGCACCTCGGAAAGTACCGACAAAACCTCATCTCCTGCCTGTATTCCGTACTTTTCATTAATTTCCCTGAAATTATCTATTCCTATAAGCATGGCATACCCTGTATACACTCTTTCTTTAATTTTGCTGTTATAATCTTCCTCAAAAACAGATTCTGTATACAGACCTGTCACATTATCGTATCTGTTCTTTTTTCCTATCTCAGAAACGCGGCCTATCATATAGTTGTTGCCATTTTTTCTTACAAGAATACCACGGCAGCTTATCCATACATATCCGTTATTTCTTGACTTCCAGCGGTATTCCATGTCATGCTTTTTGATAATTCCATTCTGTAAGTCACTTATATTATTAAAAACGGCTTCATAGTCATCCGGATGTATTACATCCTTTAATCTCATTCCCGCATTGGCGAATTCTTCTGTGTCAAGTGCAAATGTTTCTGTTACCCTTTTACTATATATCGCATAATCGTTACTCAGATCATATATATATACATATTCATCTGTACACTCGTCAATAAACGATAAAAAGTTCTTCCAATCACCAATATCCGTATCAAACTGCTCCATACTTACCCTTTTTCTCCCATTCCGTAAAAACGGCCTGTCTAAGCTTACGCTTTAGCTTCTCACCTGACCATTACCATATATTATATACTTGCTTGTTGTCAGCGCCTCAAGTCCCATAGGACCTCTTGCGTGAATTTTCTGCGTACTTATGCCTATTTCTGCACCAAAACCAAACTCAAAGCCATCTGTAAATCTTGTAGATGCATTGACATATACACACGCAGCATCTATTTCATTTAAAAACTTCTGTGCGTTGGCATAATCCTTTGTGATGATAGACTCTGAATGTCCTGTATTATATGTATTTATATGGCTGATAGCTTCATCTATACTGTCAACCACTTTCATAGATATAATATAATCAAGATATTCCGTTCCCCAGTCTTCATCGCTGGCTGGAACTATTCTGCCATCAATATCCTGGGCTCTGCTGTCACCACGCACCTCAACATCACGCGTTTTTAACTTGTCGACTATAGCTGGAATAGCTTCAGCCGCTATATGACTG
>ULSJ01063192.1_pt1 | contig 13435 bp, 10 predicted proteins | sample 1956291 | NCBI WGS metagenome assembly ULSJ01 (sample SAMEA4835705, study PRJEB28245) | human gut metagenome | biome: gut microbiome; material: fecal sample | place: Denmark | collected 2008 | reverse complement strand
AAGTTTGTACGTTTCGAAACAGGTGAAGGTTTGGAGAAGAAAAATGAAGACTTTGCTGCAGAAGTTGCTGCTCAGATAGCAGGAAACTAAGTAAAAGCTTAGCACAAATTGTAAAAGTATATAAAATTCCCCTGTAGAGTGATTTCTGCAGGGGAATTTTCTGACAAAAGAAAGAAAAATCTCAAGAAGTAATTCAATTAAAATTATTTTTTATAGTGATATTTTGTTAAAGTGTGTTACAATAGAAAAGAGATTTTATGACCGGGAGGTCACTACATGGAAGAGAAGACCACGAAGGGGTTAAAGGAACAGCGGGAAAGGCGAAAACGCATTAATTGCATGAAGATGGGGATTATAACATCTATCTTCGTTTGGATGCTGATATCGATTATTTTGTGCGTGGTATTGTTGTGCCGGGTAATTTCTTTACAGAACCAGATAGACAGGCTGGTATCAAGCGGTATTGTTTCCGGACAGGTACAGCAGGACGAGAACCAGTCGAAAGGAGAAATGTCTACTGGAACGGAATTACAGACAGACACAGAATATCAGGATCAGAATGCAGACAGTTCGATTGTCCAGTCATTGGTGGCAGAGGATGAAAGCAACAAGGCACAGCCGGGAGATCAGCTTAAAGTATATCTTACCTTTGATGATGGACCAAGTTCCAATACGGCAGCTATTCTTGATACATTGGCGCAGTATAATGTGAAAGCAACATTTTTTGTTGTAGGAAAAGAAGATGAAGAGTCCCAGGAGATGTATAAAAGAATTGTAAATGAGGGGCACACACTGGGAATGCATTCTTATTCCCATAAATACAGTGTGATTTACGATTCGCTTGAAAATTTTGAGGATGATTTTACCAAAATACAAAATTATCTTTATGATATAACGGGAGAGGATTGCCATTATTATCGTTTCCCGGGTGGAAGCAGCAATCAGGTCAGTAATACAGATATGAAAGAGTTTATAAAATATCTGAATGATCAGGATGTTACTTATTTTGACTGGAATGTAACCAGTGGTGATGCTACATCACAGGCATATACAGCGGACGAGCTGGTAGATAATGTGTTAGAGGATGTGGTAAAATATAAAACATCGGTTGTGTTACTTCATGATGCAAATACGAAGGAGACAACGGTGGAAGCCTTAGGTCCGATGATTGAGGCACTACAGGCACAGGGAGTAGAGTTACTTCCGATTACTGAGGATACAACTGTAATACAGCATATTAGTGCAGACAGTGTTCAATAGAAAAAATGGAGGTTTTTAAGAATGAGCTTTTTTAAAGATTTTAAAGAGGATTTATCGCAGGCAGTGAACGAACTGGTACCGGGTGAAGACACAACAGAAGCAGCAGAGCAGGATAACGATGTAGTAGTCAATACATTGGAAGATGAACTGGATGTGGAGTCTGAATTATCCAAATTGGACGGACTTTTAGAAAAGGTTACCAAGGATGCCAATGCTCCGGTAGAGAAGGAAGCACCGGCACAGGAAACAGAAACAAAAGTAGAGACACCAGCTGCAGAAGAAAAAGAAGATTTACATATTCAGGAGGAAAGTAAAATGAGTGAGACAACAGCAAATGAAACCATGACAATGCCAGAAGAAACAGTAACACCGGTACAGCCGGCAACTCCGGCACATTTTGCTCCGGTTCAGACATCAGATGAAGTTTCAGATGAAGTATCTGTAATCACAGAAGGAACATCCATTACCGGTAATATGGCATCTACTGGTTCTTTAGATATCCGTGGAAATATTAATGGTGATGTTCAGTGTAATGGCAAGCTGGTTGTTACCGGAACTATCAATGGAAACAGCAATTCTGCTGAATTCTTCGCTGATGCTGCAAAAGTAGAAGGTGAAGTAGTAAGCACCGGAACTGTTAAAATCGGGCTTGGTTCTGTCATTATTGGAAATATTACCGCAAGCTCTGCAGTTATCGCAGGAGCAATCAAGGGCGATATCGATGTTCAGGGACCTGTAGTTGTAGATACTTCTGCAGTTGTTATGGGTAACATCAAATCCCGTTCTGTTCAGATTAACAATGGTGCAGTTATCGAAGGTTTCTGTTCCCAGTGCTATGCTGATATTGATGTGGAAAGTCTTTTTGGAGAGAATAAATAATGAAGAGAGTATTTTTAAAATTAAGTGGAGAAGCACTTGCAGGAGAAAAGAAAACAGGTTTTGATGAGCCGACCGTAACAGAAGTTGCCCGCCAGGTAAAACAGATTGTAGATGGCGGATGCCAGGTTGGAATCGTAATTGGTGGCGGTAATTTCTGGAGAGGACGTTCCAGCGAGACTATCGACCGTACCAAAGCAGACCAGATTGGTATGCTTGCAACGATTATGAACTGTATTTATGTATCTGAAATCTTCCGTTCTGTTGGAATGATGACACAGATTCTGACTCCGTTTGAGTGTGGAAGCATGACCAAACTTTTCTCAAAAGACCGTGCCAATAAATATTTTGAAAAAGGAATGGTAGTATTTTTTGCAGGTGGAACAGGACATCCTTATTTTTCAACAGATACCGGAATTGTACTCCGTGCCATTGAAATGGATGCAGAGGGCATTTTCCTGGCAAAAGCCATTGACGGTGTCTATGACAGTGACCCGAAGGTAAATCCGGCAGCAAAGAAATATGATGAGGTATCCATTCAGGAAGTGATTGATAAGAAGCTTGCAGTAGTAGATTTAACCGCATCTATTATGTGTATGGAAAATAAAATGCCAATGTATGTATTCGGATTAAATGAGCCGGACAGCATTGTAAATGCAATGAGCGGAAAATTTAACGGCACGAAAGTGACTGTATAATAAAGGAGATTATTTATGGATAGCAGATTAACCCCATATGAAGAGAAAATGCAGAAATCATACGAGAATCTTGTGGAAGAATATGCAACTATCCGGGCAGGAAGAGCGAATCCGCATATCTTAGACAGAATTACTGTAGATTATTATGGAACACCGACCCCGTTACAGCAGGTTGCAAATATCAATGTTCCGGAGCCAAGAATGATTCAGATCCAGCCTTGGGAAGCATCCCTTGTAAAAGAGATTGAAAAAGCAATTTTAACATCTGATTTAGGCTTAAATCCAACCAACGATGGTAAAGTAATCCGTCTTGTATTCCCGGAGCTTACCGAGGAAAGACGTAAAGAACTGGCAAAGGATATTAAGAAAAAAGGTGAGAATGCCAAGGTGGCAATCCGTAATATCAGAAGGGATGCCAATGATGCATTCAAGAAACAGAACAAAGCAAATGAAGTATCTGAGGATGAATTAAAGGAATTAGAAAACGATACTCAGAAAATTACGGATAAATATATTGCAAAAATTGATGGTGCAGTAGAGGAAAAGACAAAGGAAATCCTTACGGTATAATCTTATCCATGTACGACACATATGGGGACATAGCGCGATTGCCGTGTCCCCTTTTATGTTGTAAACATCTGTAAAAAGGAGAACAAAGATGAAGATTCCAAAACATGTTGCAATTATTCTGGATGGAAACGGACGCTGGGCAAAGAAAAGAGGAATGCCAAGAAACTATGGACATACCATGGGGGCAAAGAATGTTGAAGTTATCTGTAAAGCAGCGCATGATCTGGGCATAGAATATGTAACCATGTATGCATTTTCCACAGAGAACTGGAACCGTCCACAGAATGAAGTAGATGCTTTGATGAAGCTTTTGAGCAGTTATCTTAAGAACTGTATAAAGACAGCGGACAAGAATAATATGAGGGTCCGTGTAATCGGAGACACCAGCCGGCTGGATGATAAATTCCAGCAGCAGATTGCTGTATTGGAAAGAGAATCTGCCCATAATACGGGACTGAATTTACAGATTGCCATTAATTATGGAGCAAGAGATGAAATGATCCGTGGAATGAAGAAAATGTGGCAGGATGGTATTTCAGCAGAGGAGATTACCGAAGAGAAATATGAATCCTATCTTGATACGAAAGATATCCCGGATCCTGATCTTATGATCCGCACCAGTGGAGAACAGCGGCTTTCCAACTTCTTGCTGTGGCAGTTTGCTTATAGTGAGTTATATTTTACAGAGGTTCCATGGCCGGACTTTACACCGGAAGAACTGCGTAAAGCAGTAGAGGATTACAGTGGAAGAGACCGGAGATATGGAAAGATAGAGGAGGAGTAATATGTTTAAGACAAGATTATTAAGTGGAATCGTTCTGGTAATTCTGGCACTTGTATTCATTATTACCGGAAATGATTTGCTGCTGGCAGTAACTGGAATTATTTCTTTGATTGGATTGTATGAACTGTATCGTGTGTTTAAAATTGAAAAAAGCTGTGCCGGTGTCGTCGGTGGACTGGCAACGATTGTATATTATTGCAATCTGAAATTTCAGTTTATTCCGGATATGATGTTATTTGTCATCGTACTTTTGGTAGTGCTGATGTTTGTATATGTATTTTCTTATCCGAAATATCATACCGAGCAGATGTTAGCAGCATTTTTTGGTGTATTTTATGTATCGGTGATGCTTTCTTATGTATATCAGACCAGAATGCTACCGGGTGGAGCTTATATTGTATGGTTAATTTTCTTATGCTCCTGGGGCTGCGATACCTGTGCATACTGCGTGGGTGTGCTGATTGGAAAACACAAGATGGCACCGGTGCTTTCTCCGAAGAAATCCTGGGAAGGAGCTGTTGGCGGAGTAGTGGGAGCAGCATTATTAACCCTGATTTATTGCTTTGTTTTCCAGGGCTCTATGGGAAGCACCAACCGTGATATCATTATGCTTTGCATGATTTGTGCGATTGGGGCAATCATATCTATGATTGGAGACCTGACTGCATCTGCAATCAAACGTAATTATGACATTAAAGATTATGGCAGACTGATTCCTGGACATGGTGGAATCTTAGATCGTTTTGACAGTGTAATATTTACAGCGCCAATTATTTATTATCTTGCATTATATCTGATTGGCAAGTAGGAGGAAGCATGAAGAAGATTGCAATTTTAGGTTCCACTGGTTCCATTGGAACCCAGACACTTTCTGTTGTAAGAGAACATGGAGATATTGAAGTAACTGCACTTGCGGCAGGACATAATATTGCAAAATTAGAAGAACAGATCCGGGAGTTTCATCCGGCTTTGGTTGCTGTATGGGCAGAAGAGGATGCGATTGAGCTTCGGACAAGGGTTGCAGATTTGAAGGTAAAGGTGGCTTCCAGGATGGAAGGACTTTTAGAAGTAGCAACGGAAGAGAAAGCAGAGATTCTTGTAACTGCCATTGTGGGTATGCTTGGTATCCGTCCGACCATAGCCGCTATGAAAGCAGGAAAGGATATTGCACTAGCTAATAAGGAGACTTTAGTTACCGCAGGACATATTATTATGCCGCTGGCAAAGGAATGTAATGTGAAAATCCTTCCAGTGGACAGTGAACACAGTGCAATCTTTCAGTCTCTGCAGGGAGCCGGAGACAATAAAATTGCAAAAATAATTTTGACAGCTTCCGGCGGACCATTCCGTGGAAAGAAGCGGGCGGAATTAGAACAGGTAAAAGTGGAAGATGCATTGAAGCATCCGAACTGGAGCATGGGACGTAAAATCACTATTGATTCCGCAACCATGATAAATAAAGGACTTGAAGTCATTGAAGCAAAATGGCTGTTTGATGTAAATGCAGACCAGATTCAGGTTGTAGTACAACCACAGAGTATCATACATTCTATGGTAGAGTATGAAGACGGTGCAGTCATTGCACAGCTTGGAACAGCAGATATGCGGCTTCCAATCCAGTATGCCCTGTATTATCCGAACCGGTTACACTTAAGTGGAGACCGGCTTGATTTCTGGAAAATGAAGGCAATTACATTGGAAGAGCCGGATATGGAGACTTTTTATGGATTGAAGCTGGCTTATGAAGCCTGCAGAAAGGGCGGTAACATTCCGACTGCTTTTAATGCAGCAAATGAGAGAGCGGTAGCAATGTTCTTAGACGGAAAGATTCGTTTCTTGGAGATTCCGGAAATCGCACAGGCGTGTATGGAGCAGTGTACCTATATTGCCAGTCCGTCCGTAGAAGAAATCCTTGCAACAGAGCAGGCTGCGTATGAGTATATAGAGAGCAGGTGGTAGATTGAAAATAATCATTGCAATCTTAATGTTCAGTTTTATTATTATTTTTCATGAACTGGGACATTTTTTGCTGGCAAAGAAAAATAAAATCAAAGTAAATGAATTTTGTCTGGGACTTGGACCAACGCTATTTGGAATTACAAAGGGAGAGACAAAATATTCCATAAAACTGCTGCCTTTTGGTGGAGCATGTATGATGGAAGGCGAAGACGGAGAGTCGGAAAGTGAAGGCTCCTTTAACAGCAAGTCCGTATGGGCGAGAATAGCAGTTGTAGCGGCAGGACCGGTTTTTAACTTTATTCTGGCATTCCTTCTGGCACTGATTGTTATCGGGACAGCCGGATTTGACCGGCCGGAGGTAAAAGGTGTTATGGAAGGATATCCGGCAGAGGAAGCAGGACTTCAGGCTGGAGATATCATTAAAGAAATCAATGGAAAGAACATTCATATTTATCGTGAAGTAAGTGTTTACACGCTGTTTCATTCCAATGAGAATCTGGAAGTGACCTATGAAAGAGATGGAGAGGAATATACCTGTACCATCAGCCCGAAATATAATGAAGAAGCAGGAAGAAATCTCTTTGGAATCTATGGAAATACCATGCGTGAGAGGGGTAATATTTTTGAGACTATAAAATATAGCGTATATGAAGTGAAATACTGGATAGAAGTTACCATGGACAGCTTGAAGATGTTAGTGACCGGAAGAGTCAGTGTCAATGAACTTTCGGGACCGGTAGGTATTGTAAAGAATATTGGTGATACTTATGACGAGAGCAAGTCAGCGGGAACGTTATCGGTGGTATTGACATTAATTAATTATTCCATAATGCTGACTGCCAATCTTGGAATTATGAACCTGCTTCCATTACCGGCATTAGATGGAGGAAGACTGGTATTTCTGATTATAGAAGCCGTCAGAAAGAAACGGGTGGATCCGGACAAAGAGGGCATGGTTCATTTTGTCGGACTGATGCTGCTTCTGGCATTGATGGTGCTTGTTATGTTTAACGATATTCGAAAATTATTTTAAATAATCCTGCACAGGAGGAAAAGCAATCATGGAACGAAAAGATACGAAAGTGGTAAAAATAGGAGACCGTATCATCGGTGGAAAAAATCCAATCCTGATACAGTCAATGACCAATACAAAGACAGAGGATGTAAAAGCAACCGTAGAGCAGATTAACCGTCTGGCAGCGGCAGGCTGTGATATCATCCGCTGTGCGGTGCCGACAATGGAAGCCGCAGAAGCATTGACTGAGATTAAGAAGCAGATAGCAATACCACTGGTTGCAGATATTCATTTTGATTACCGGCTGGCTATTGCTGCCATGGAGCATGGAGCAGATAAAATCAGAATCAATCCGGGCAACATCGGAAGCAAAGAGCGTGTGCAGGCTGTGGTAGACGTAGCAAAGGAAAGAAATATTCCAATCCGTGTGGGAGTCAACAGCGGTTCACTGGAAAAGGATTTAGTAGAAAAATATCATGGTGTTACCGCAGAAGGCATTGTAGAAAGTGCTTTGGATAAAGTGCATCTTATTGAAGATATGGGATATGACAATCTCGTTATCAGTATCAAATCTTCAGATGTTATGATGTGTGTAAAAGCCCATGAACTGATTGCTGAGCAAACCGATCATCCACTGCATGTGGGAATTACAGAGGCAGGAACGATTATCAGTGGAAATATTAAATCCTCTATTGGACTGGGACTGATTTTAAATCAGGGAATCGGAGATACCATTCGTGTTTCATTAACCGGAGATCCGTTAGAAGAAATTAAATCAGCAAAACTGATTTTAAGAACTTTAGGGCTTCGTAAAGGTGGCATAGAAGTTGTATCCTGTCCGACCTGTGGAAGAACAAGAATCAACTTAATCGAACTGGCAAATCAGGTAGAGAATATGGTAGCGGACATTCCTTTAGACATCAAGGTTGCTGTTATGGGCTGTGTAGTCAACGGACCGGGAGAAGCAAAGGAAGCCGATATCGGAATTGCCGGCGGTGTGGGAGAAGGACTAATTATAAAGCATGGTCAGATAGACCGTAAAGTACCGGAGAATCAGCTCTTAAGTGAATTGAGAAAGGAACTTTTGAACTGGAATAAGGAGTAGGAAAAATTATGGCAAAACTGTTTTTTGAAGTTTTTCCAACATTAAAGATTACCGGAGAGATGAGTGCACTTTTGAAAGAAACAGAGATTACAAAAGTGGCATCGAATTCCGCACAGAATGCACTGCGGATTTATTTAGAGAGTACAAGGCTAATTCCAAAACCGGAAATCTATCATATTGAACAAGAAATCAGACAACAGCTATTTCCGCACAAGGAGGTAGCTGTTAAAATCATAGAAAAATTTAATTTATCCAGCCAGTATACACCGGAAAAACTGATGGCGGTATACCGGGAGAGTATTTTAGAAGAGATTCGCAATTACAGCGTATTGCTCTATAATCTGATGCGCTGCAGCAAAATGGAATTTGACCGGGAAGACCATATGATTCTTACTTTAGAGGATACTATTGTTGCCACAGAGCGGAGCAATGAACTGATTGATATCTTAGAAAAAATCATCTGCGAACGTTGTGGATTAAAATTAATGATTGAGCCACAGTATGAGAAACCGGCAGAAAATAATTATGTAAAGAGCGCAGACAGCCAGATTGAAACAGAGGTTGCCCATATCGTGGCACGAACCGCTGCTGCAAGAACGCAGAATGCGGATGGCATGGAACAGCCTGCTGCCAATGAAGCAAACGCACAGCCGGATGCTAGAGCGTCAGAAAAGGAAAAAACACCTGCTGCCCCGGAGAAAAAACAGACTACTGGCACAGAAGGCACAGGAGCAGTGCCTGCTGCTGGAAAGAATAACTTTTCCGGCGGAAAGGATTTCAAGGGAAAATCTTCCTTCCAGAGAAGAGATTTTGTTAAAAAATCAGACAATCCGGATGTTATTTATGGCCGTGATTTTGAAGAGGATGCAATTTCGATTGAGACCATCGTAGGTGAAATGGGAGAAGTTGTCATCCGTGGACAGATAATGACATTAGATACAAGAGAAATCCGTGGTGAAAAGACAATTATCATTATGTCAGTAACGGATTTTACGGATTCCATTGTGCTTAAAATCTTTACAAAAAATGAGAATCTACCGGAACTGATGGGAGATTTGAAAAAGGGAGCATTTCTTAAAATTAAAGGTGTAACGACCATTGATAAATTTGACAGTGAGCTGACCATCGGCTCCATTGTCGGAATTAAGAAAATCCCTGATTTTACTACAATAAGAATGGACAACAGCCCGTTAAAGAGAGTAGAGCTTCATTGCCATACCAAGATGAGTGACATGGATGGTGTTACTGATGTAGGAGATCTGGTAAAAAGGGCATATAAGTGGGGACATAAGGCACTGGCGATTACCGATCATGGAAATGTCCAGGCATTTCCGATTGCAAACCATGCACTGCCGGATGACCCGGACTTTAAGATTATCTATGGTGTGGAAGCTTATCTTGTGGATGACTTAAAGGACATTGTAGAAAATTCAAAGAATCAGTCCCTGCAGGATACCTATGTGGTATTCGATATAGAGACCACCGGATTTTCACCGCTGGTAAATAAAATTATTGAAATTGGTGCGGTAAAAGTAGAAAAGGGGAATATAACCGAGCGTTTTTCCACTTTTGTTAATCCGGAAGTGCCGATTCCGTTCCACATTGAAAATCTGACCGGAATCAAAGATGATATGGTAATTACGGCACCGGTGATTGCAGAAGTTATGCCGGAGTTCTTAGCCTTTTGTGATGGTGCTGTTATGGTAGCACACAATGCTGATTTTGATATGAGTTTTATCAAATATAACTGTGACCGTTTAAGCATTCCTTATGATTTTACCATTGCAGATACTGTTGCCATGGCACGAATGCTGCTGCCGAATCTGAACCGTTTTAAGCTGGATACCGTAGCAAGGGCATTAAATATTTCGCTGGAGAATCATCACCGTGCGGTAGACGATGCAGCATGTACCGCTGAAATATTCGAAAAGTTTGTAAAAATGCTTGCTGACCGTGGTATCAATACACTGGATGAATTAAATGCCGAGGGCCATGTCAGCAAAGAGACCGTTATGAAGATGCCGACCCATCATGCTATTATTCTTGCAACGAATGATCTGGGTCGTGTGAATCTCTATAAGCTGATATCCTTATCCCACCTTGATTATTTCCATCAGAGGGCGAGAATTCCAAAGAGCGAATACTTAAAACACAAGGAAGGCTTACTGATTGGTTCTGCCTGTGAGGCGGGAGAACTTTATCAGGCAATTTTACAGGGACGGCCGCAGGAAGAGATTATCCGTCTGGTGAAGTTTTATGATTACCTTGAAATCCAGCCTCTTGGAAATAATGCATTTATGATAAAAGATGAAAAAGCACCGATTTCCACCATGGATGAATTAAAGGACATTAACCGCCGGATTGTAAAATTAGGAGAAGAATTCCATAAGCCGGTTGTGGCAACCTGTGATGTGCATTTTATGGACCCGGAGGATGAGGTATACCGCCGGATTATTCTGGCTGGTAAAGGCTTTAAGGATGCCGATGAGCAGGCTCCGCTATATCTTCGTACCACAGAAGAAATGTTGGAGGAATTCAGCTATTTAGGCAGTGAGAAAGCGAAAGAAGTCGTTATCGATAATACCAATAAGATTGCAGATATGTGCGAGCGCATTTCTCCGGTTCGTCCGGATAAATGTCCGCCGGTGATTGAAAATTCCGACCAGATGCTGCGCGATATCTGCTATAACAAGGCACATGAGATGTATGGAGAGGATTTGCCGGAAATCGTATCGGAGCGATTGGAGCGGGAGTTAAAATCCATCATCGGAAACGGTTATGCGGTAATGTATATCATTGCCCAGAAGCTGGTTTGGAAATCAAATGAGGATGGTTATCTGGTAGGTTCCCGTGGATCTGTAGGTTCTTCTTTTGCGGCAACCATGTCCGGAATCACGGAGGTAAATCCGCTGGCACCGCATTATTACTGTGCCCACTGTCATTACAGTGATTTTGATTCGCCGGAAGTAAAGAAATATGGCGGACAGTCCGGTTGTGACATGCCGGATAAGCGGTGTCCGAACTGTGGCAAGCCGTTAGTGAAAGCCGGTTTTGATATTCCATTTGAAACATTCCTTGGATTTAAGGGGAATAAAGAGCCGGATATTGATCTTAACTTCTCCGGTGATTACCAGAGTAAATCCCATAAATATACAGAAGTAATTTTCGGTGCGGGACAGACCTTCCGTGCCGGAACCATTGGTACGCTGGCAGATAAAACCGCATTCGGTTATGTAAAGAATTATTATGAAGAGCATGGTGTGCATAAGAGAAATTGTGAGATAGACCGGATTGTGCAGGGCTGCGTGGGAATCCACCGGACTACCGGACAGCATCCGGGAGGTATCGTAGTATTGCCGGTGGGGGAAGAGATTTATTCCTTTACACCGATTCAGCATCCTGCCAACGATATGACAACCGATATTATTACGACTCATTTTGAGTACCATTCCATTGATCACAACTTATTAAAGCTTGATATTCTCGGACACGACGATCCGACCATGATCCGTATGCTTGAGGACTTAACCGGAATTGATGCACAGAAGATTCCACTGGATGATAAGTCCGTCATGTCCTTATTTAAGAATACCAGTGCACTGAGTATTACACCGGATATGTTGACAAACTGTACACTTGGAGCACTTGGAATTCCAGAGTTTGGAACAGACTTTGCGATGCAGATGTTAATTGACGCAGACCCGCAGTCCTTTTCCCATCTGATTCGAATTGCAGGTCTGTCACACGGTACGGATGTATGGTTAGGAAATGCCCAGACATTGATTGAAGAGGGAAAGGCAACCATTTCTACGGCAATCTGTACCCGCGATGATATCATGATTTATCTTATCAGTATGGGACTTGACAGTGAGGAATCCTTTACCATTATGGAGTCTGTCCGTAAGGGAAAGGGCTTAAAACCGGAGTGGGAGGAAGAAATGACTGCCCACGGCGTACCGGACTGGTATATCTGGTCCTGTAAGAAGATTAAGTATATGTTCCCGAAGGCCCATGCGGCGGCATACGTTATGATGGCGTGGCGTATTGCTTACTGTAAGGTATTTTATCCGCTGGCATATTATGCAGCATACTTTTCCATCCGTGCAACCGGATTCAGTTATGAGCTTATGTGTCAGGGAAAGGATAAGCTGAATTACTTCATGCGTGATTATGAGAAACGAAAGGATTCACTATCGAAGAAGGAGCAGGATACCTATAAGGATATGCGTATTGTGCAGGAAATGTATGCAAGAGGCTATGAGTTCTGGACCATTGATTTATATAAAGCCCAGGCATCCCGTTTCCAGATTATTGATGGCAAACTGATGCCTGCCTTAAGTACGATAGATGGTCTTGGCGAGAAGGCGGCAGAGGCAGTGGTAGAGGCTGCCAAGGATGGCCCATTTCTATCCAAGGATGATTTCAGGCAACGGACCAAAGTTAGTAAGACCGTAATTGATCTGATGGGAGACCTTGGATTATTCGGGGACTTGCCGGAATCAAACCAGCTTTCTTTATTTGATTTTTAATACATAGGAAGGTATAATTGTTAAAAGGAGTGAGGAGCATGAACGAAGTATATGAAAAGCTTTTAAAATGTTATGCATGTTTTGAAGATAAGATTGATTTTAAACCACAGGCAGCATTGATTTTAGGCTCTGGATTAGGAGATTATGCTGACACAAATATGAAGGTGGAAGCAGTGCTTGATTATCACGATATCGAAGGGTTTCCGGTATCAACGGTACCGGGGCATAAGGGGCGCTTCGTATTCGGTTATGTAGGGGATGTGCCGGTAGTATGTATGCAGGGACGTGTGCATTATTACGAAGGTTATTCCATGCAGGATGTTGTGCTGCCAACAAGGTTAATGAAAATGATGGGAGCAAAGGTACTCTTTCTTACCAATGCTGCAGGGGGAATACAGCAGGGAATGAAAGCCGGAGATTTGATGATGATTACCGGGCAGATTGGCTGCTTTGTACCATCTCCTTTAATCGGGGCAAATATCGATGAACTGGGGGAAAGGTTCCCGGATATGAGCCATATCTATGATGAGGATTTACAGAAAATAATCCGAAAAGCTGCCATTGAAGCAGATATTCCGCTTCGGGAAGGCACTTACCTGCAGTTATCAGGACCGAATTTTGAAACACCACAGGAGATTT
>ULSJ01015205.1_pt1 | contig 13662 bp, 13 predicted proteins | sample 1956291 | NCBI WGS metagenome assembly ULSJ01 (sample SAMEA4835705, study PRJEB28245) | human gut metagenome | biome: gut microbiome; material: fecal sample | place: Denmark | collected 2008 | reverse complement strand
CTACCAGACCGTCTTCCCTCACCTTGTACTCTGGGGACAGCCGTTCTTCAAGAAAAGCATGGCTGCACTGATGCCAAGCCACCGGCCGACAGACAACATGGAACTGCAAGTCGACCTTCCGCAAGAAGAAGAGTTCGCCTTGTCGAACATGATGCCCTATACGTTCTATAATTTCTGGTTCTTTCCGGAACAATGGATGGAATATTGCGACCGCTTCCTGACTTTTGAGAAGATTACAGAGGAAGAACGCACCGTGTTCAAAAACATTTTCATGCGACTGGTAAAAACTTCACTTGCCAACACTGGCGGCACTCAATATCTTAGCAAAAATCCGCCGCACACGGGACGTGTCAAGACATTGGTGGAAATGTTCCCGAATGCAAAATTCATTTATCTGAAACGTAATCCGTACACGGTATTTGAAAGCACAAGAAGTTTCTTCACCAATACTATTCAACCACTGAAACTGCAAGACATATCGAACGAACATATTGTCGCCAACATTGTTGAGACCTACAAACGTTTATATGACCGCTATGAGGCTGACAAAGTGCTCATTCCAGAAGGCAATCTCTACGAAATGAAATTTGAAGATTTCGAGAAAAATGCCTATGAAATGACAAAGGACATCTATCAGTCACTGCAGATTCCGGGATTCGAAGAAGCCGAAGCCGACATCAAGAAATATCTTGACAAAAAGAAAGGCTACAAAAAGAACAAATACAAGTATGAGGATTCTACCGTAAAAATCGTCGAAGAAAACTGGGGCAAGGCTTTATCCGAATGGGGTTACACATTGTAAAACCGGCAACAGTTCCAAATAACGAAAAAAATGAGCGCGAACGGCATTGCCTTTCGCGCTCATTTTCGTTTATCCACTTAAAAGCCGACCGCATCCGGAATCAAACGGAAGCTATAGCCCTCTTTCTTCAAATAGTCAATCAGCCGACTGAGATATTTGTCGTAGAATTTATCCGTTCTGCTGGCATCCGTTCCAAAATGCAACAACAGGATATGTCCGTTCAAACCTTGTTTCTTTTCAACCGAAACAATCCTGTCATAAATCGCCTTGCTGCTTTGATAGTAGGACAAGTCAGGTGTTGTATAATCCATATTGCTGCCTGTCCCAGGCGTGTAGTTCACCAACAAAAGGCCCATTTTCTGCGCCCAAGAAGCAACTTCCGCATTATATTCCTCAAACGGAGGCATAAGGCAGGGAGATGTTTCCGGAGTCAGTCCGTATTTCGCCATCACTTTAAAACAATGTTTTATATCATCGGAGAATTCCTTTTGGCTAATCAGCGTTGAATCCGGATTTTTCCAATCAATATAATGCAGATGTCCGTAGCTGTGACCACCCACATAATAGCCGCGTCGCACCAGTTCTTCTACTATCGGCCCATTGTTTTCAAAAAAATAGCCGGTAAAAAAGAAATTGGCAGGAATATCATATTTCTTCAACAAACGCAATACCTTTTCTGCCCCTTCACAATCCTTGTGTGCGGTAAACACCAACGAAATTTCTTTCCGCTCCACATCGGTTCGGACAATACCGCCATTTGAATAGATATTGGCATCCTTTTCCAAGCCGGCCTGCCGCATGCCTTCGCTTTGCAACGAGGAAAGAAAATAAGTCATACTTGCCGTACCGTCCATCGTCGGCTCGTTTGTCGAATAATCGCCGATAGCATCATGATAAACCAGATCATCCGGCTGGAACTGCTCATAATTGTCAGACGGCAACCAAGGCAAACCCGTCAGATTCACACCTCTCAAACTATTGAAAATATTTGAATACACCGGACCGTCGACCAACCCACCGGTTGCATTTCCCATCCGCTCCTGCACATAGGCCGAGTGAGGCTGTGCCGGATAATCGCCGGAATACGGAAGTTCAACAACCATACTTGTACCCCACGGATTACAGCCAAACAGCCAGTCGCGCAATGCTGCCTCCATTTCCACATAAGTGGAATCGCCGGTTGCTTCCCGATAGAGCATACATTGGGTGACCATCGCCGTAGTCAAATTATTGGAACACCAAATAGCCGGAATACCGAACAAATATGGATTCTTGACAGCCTTTTGATAGGTTCTGTCAATGCCGGAACGTAAGTTCCTCGCAAACTCTTCCCCCAAACGGCGTTCCTTCACATTCGCCAACCGATAGTGACCGACATTCATAAACGGATACCATTGGTAATGCTTTGCACTGTCGGCTCCCATCCAAGGAGTAACAGGCTCCTGTCGGCCATACTCAACCGCTTCTTTCAAATAGCGAGGATTGCCGGTCATACGATACAGTTCGGCAGCTCCCAATTCCATATCGTCCACCCAGTTCACTTCCTCATATATATAATTGGAAACAACGGAAGCCGTTTGACAAACACCGGGCTTTTTTACTCCTTCTTCATAAGCATCCAATGCCTTTTTCCCAATCTTTTCTGCAAATTCGGGATAAAAATCCTTTAATATTTTTGCTCCCAGAGCAAAAGATGAAGCGAACTTGCCGGCAGTGCTTGCCACGCCTGTGGTGGCATTCATAAACTTGCCGCGTTGCTGCGGCTCTCCTGAACAGAAATATACAGGACGTCCCAGTCCCGGACCATATCCGTAGTCGACCTTGTCAGTAACCGGAGAACGGAAAGACGCATGGTCGCGGTCGTCCGCTATCTGATTATAGAGTTCGCCCTTTTCGGGGTTCATTCTGTCAAGCCAGTCAAGACCCCACTTGATTTCATCGACAATATCGGGAATACCGTTAGCACCTTTATTCCCATTAGCATCATAATAATCGCCAAATGCTCCGGGATTTGCCTCGTAAGCCAACATCATCTGATACATGGCATTGGCCGATGTTGTCGTATACTGCAAATAATCGCCGGCATCATGCCAACCTCCTCTGACGTCAATATGCTGTCCGCTTTTAGTCGGATGGTATTCTATGTAACCGTCATGCTGATGACAGGTATCTTTCAAAAATGGATTATATCCGCAACGTTGCTGACGCATGTAGTGCAATACAAAATCAGCTGTCCCGTTATAAACATTCGTATTAATCGGAAATACAGGAGAAACGGCTTCACCGGCCTTCAGATAATAACTTCCGCTTTTCTGGAATTTGGAAAAGTCAAGCCGATATGAACTGTTCATTTTTCCATATTTACCGGTATTCCGTATCGTACTCAAATGGGCTTCCGTCTTGCCCGTGACCGCGTTGACCAATTCAAAAGATGTCAACCGTTGAGGCTCTTCACTGATAAAAACGGCTACTTTCACTGACTGGGGCAAATAACCCAACTGATTGATACGCACCCACTGCCCGGCCGAAACCGCGAACGATGCAGCCAAGAGTGTCGCAGCTACAAGAGTTTTCTTCATTAACTTAGATATATGGTTAGATTTGTAAAAATATGGACATTCTTTCCACGCAATAGAAAAGCGTCCGGATTGATTTAGTTGTTCAAAGTTACAGAATAATCAACTTTATTTCTAATTTTCCTTAGAAAAATTTGGTTTATAACATAAACTTGTTTATATTTGCATATCCATCTCAAGGTGGATATATTTTTACGGATATAGTTTATATTATAAACCAAATTACGAATCAAACTATGGAAACAAAACAATTCAATGAAAAAGAGAGTTTGGCACTTATTACGGCAATGATCCAAACTACAAAAACACAATTGGGCAAAGGCTCTGGAAACCAATTCCTCATATTCGGTAGCTGTGCCGTTGTACTTGCAATTATCACCTACATTTTAATTGACGCAACGCAAAGTCCTATGTGGAATGCCCTATGGTTTCTTATGTTCACACCCGGAATTATCCTCTCGATGAAAAAGGGGAAACCGATAGTCATCACCTACACTGACAGAATGATTTGCGATACATGGAAAGTTGTCGGCTCATTGTTCCTACTCACAGTCATTCTCATTTTTGCCATCGGATATCTGCTCCTTGGCATTTGCACCTTTACAATCATGATGCCTCTTTCCATCATTTATGCCGCAATCGGCACTTCGGTTACAGGAATCGTAATTAAAGATAAATATTTGACAATCTGTCCACTGCTCGGTTTTATTTTTTCCATCTATATGCTGATGAATATGATAATTTCCGATGTTGCATTTCCTAATTTCTGGAATTTATTATGCGGAATTTCTTTTCTAATCATGATGGTAATTCCAGGTATACTGCTCAATAAAAAATCCGAAAAAGTATGCAAGAATTAGATCCACTGCTCCACTCTCAACTTCGTCTGGCCATCATTTCCATACTGATGTCAGTAGATGAAGCCGACTTTGTCTACTTAAAAGAAAAAACAGAAGCGACAGCCGGCAACCTTAGTGTTCAGATTGACAAACTGTCAAATGCCGGATATATTCAAGTGAAAAAAGAGTTTGTCGGTAAGAAGACACGCACCTCCTGCCGCATGACAGATTTAGGAAGAGAAGCTTTTGAAAAATATGTCGACGCTTTAAAAAGTTATATCAATATCTGAATAAACGAGTCCCGCCGGCTCTCATAAATCGTAGAGCAAACGGGACTCAATTGTTTTTTATTTCTGCTAATCTTACAGATTTTTCAAGATGGAAATATTTTTCAACGGGTCTTCCGCCTTAAACACATAATTGCCGGCCACCACAATGTCGGCGCCTGCTTCTTTAAGCAATCGGCCAGTTTCTTCATTAACCCCGCCATCGACCTCAATCAAGGCATTAGAACCACTTTTTTGAATCATTTCTTTCAGCTGGCGAACTTTCTTGACAGCGTTGCCAATAAATTTCTGACCACCAAAACCGGGATTAACCGACATAATCAGAACCATATCCACATCGCAAACGATATCTTCCAATACGGAAACAGGAGTTGCCGGATTAATTGTCACACCGGCCTTCATTCCGGCTTCCTTAATCTGCTGAATGACACGTGACAAGTGCAGACAAGCTTCGTAGTGCACATTCATATACTCTGCGCCGATACCCTTGACTTCCTTGATAAATTTTTGCGGTTCAACAATCATCAAATGCACATCCAGAGGCTTCGTGCAAACCTTTTTCAGATTCTGAATAACCGGGAATCCAAACGAGATATTCGGTACAAACACCCCGTCCATAATATCCAAGTGAAGGAAATCGGCCTCACTGCGATTTATCATTTCTATATCCTTCGTCAGATTCAAAAAATCTGCCGACAGTAGCGATGGAGAAACTAACATTTTGCCAATATTTTAGAAAGTGATTACTTTTTTTTCTTGAATGCGTTGTAAATAATAAACAGCACTACAATAACACCTATTCCGTAACCGCCGTATGTCAGGTATTGGTTATAGTGCTCAATCTGTGCATACAACTGGTCCTTTGGAATAAACGTACTTAACCAATAGCCCAAACTTGCCAACACGATATTCCACACGCCGGCACCCAAGGATGTAAACAACACGAATTTAGCCAAATTCATACGAGCTAATCCGGCAGGAATGGAGATAAGCTGACGGACAGCAGGAATCAGACGGCCGATAAACGTAGAGATAGCCCCATGTTTGTCAAAATATTGTTCAGCCTTTTCCACTTTAGCTTCATCAATCAAACACATATGGCCAAAACGACTGTTTGCAAATTTATAAACCAGCGGACGGCCAATCCAAACTGAAAGATAGTAGTTCACCAATGCCCCTATCAAAGCACCAAGCGTAGCAAAAACTACAACCAGATAAATGTTCAGATTCGATCCTTCCGTACTGGCAAAGTAGGCAGCCGGAGGAACAACCACTTCAGAAGGGAACGGAATAAATGAACTCTCGATAGCCATCAACACTGTAATCCAAAAATAATTCAAATGGGCTTCCACCCACAAAAACAACTCTGTAATTTCCATTCTTATAATCTAATGTTACGATTTAAATTCATGTAATTTTCTGCTCTTTACGGCAATACCGATGCAAAGATAATGCAAGGTGAGCGCAGAGACAAATGAAAAACGCAAGTTTTTCTATTTTGACTATGCCGAACCGCAGCTTATCTTATGCAAAGATAATATAAAAAAGTGAGATACTGAGCAAATCACGGAAAAATGATTGAAAGTTAATGGTTTATGAGATTTTGACGATTTTGGCGAGTGCCAAATAAAACCGCCAGAAAGCCAACTTGAACCGGAATTGCGTTACCATCCCGTTACCGAAGAACGGGACGGGTAACGGCATGGAAAAGGACGGCAAAACGGGGTAAAAATGCCACTCGCACAGGCGTTTGGAGGCTTTGGGGATGAAAAAGTCCTGCGGCAGATTCGATTGCGCCGGTCTGCTGTGGTTTACATACAGCCAAACAGCTCTACACAAGGTAATTTTGTAACCAAAAAAATCAGGATTATGAGTAGAGCGACATTCAAGATTTTATTTTACCTGAAGCGCAACGCGCCGAAGAAGAACGGACTGATACCGGTCATGTGCCGTATCACGGTGAACGGGAAAATCGCACAGTTCAGCTGCAGGCTGGACGTGGAGGAAAAGATGTGGAGCGTGGAGACCGGGCGGCTGACCGGAAGGAGCAACGTGGCTCTGGAAGGCAACCGTATGCTGGACAAAATCCGCGTGGGCGTGAACAAGGCGTATCAGGACGTGTTCGACCGCGACACTTACGTCACGGCGGAGAAAGTGCGCAACGAGTACCTCGGCATGGGTATGAACCACAAGACGCTGCTCGCCGTGTTCAGGCAGCACAACGAGGACTACGCCAAATTGGTGGGCAAGATGAAGAGCCAGCGCAGCTACTGGAAATACTGCGTGGTTTACAAGCACCTGTCCGAGTTCATCAGGACACGGTACAAAGTGGAGGACATCACCCTGAAAGAACTCGCCCCCGCCTTCATCACGGACTTCGAGCTGTTCCTCCGGGTGGAGAAAGGGCATTGCACCAACACCGTATGGTCGTACATGATGCCTTTCCGCAGCATCATCTTCACCGCCATCAACAATGGCTGGCTGCAACGAGATCCGTTCTATGCCTATCACATCACGAAGGAGGAGACGAAACGGGGCTACCTGACGAAAGAGGAAATCACGCAGATGATAAACGGCACGTTCAAGAGGAAGAACTACGGACTGATACGCGACCTGTTCATCTTCTGCTGTTTCACTGGCTTGAGCTGGCGCGACATGGCAAATCTCACGGAAGAAAACCTGCAAGTTTCCTTTGACGGGCACCTGTGGATAAAGACAAGCCGCCAGAAGACGGGAGTGGAAACGAACATCCGCCTGCTGGACGTGGCGAAGCACATCATCGACAAATACAAGGGTGCTTCCAAAGACGGCAAGCTGCTGCCCGTACCATGCTATAACATCTGCAAATACGGCATCAAACAGGTAGCCAAGCAATGCGGAATAAACAAAAACGTAACCTGGCACCAAAGCCGCCATTCGTACGCAACCACGATTTGTCTTTCCAACGGCGTGCCCATTGAAACGCTGTCGAAACTGATGGGGCACACGAGCATCCGCTCGACCCAAATCTACGCGAAAATCACGGCGGAGAAGATGAGCCAAGACATGGAACTGCTCTCTCAAAAGCTCGCCCCGATGGAGAAGTTCATCTGCCAGGCCATTTAGAAATAGAACTAAAAACGAAAAGAAACATGGAAACGAGAGGTGTCATAACAATAGAGAACAGGACGGTGGTCATGCCCGACGCCGAGGTGTGGATGACAATCGGGGAACTGGCAAACCTGTTCTACGTGCGCGGCGTGTCGGTGGAAGCCGCCATACGGAGACTGGGAAAGGACGGGATTATGGGCGGAGAGTCATGCCGCCGGATACGTCTGGGCGAAAAGTGCTACACGGAAGTGTACGGCATGGAAACGGTCATCGCCTTGTCGTTCCGGTTCGACACGGGGCAGGCGGCCCTGTTCCGCAAGTGGATTGCCCGGACGGCGGCACGTTCCGGGAAAGAGCCTACGGTCATGTTCCTGCACTATCCGCATGGTACGTATTGCTGAACGGCACAGACACGGCCTGAAATGAATATCGGGAGGCGGCAACTATTATTCAGTTGTCCGTCTCCCGATTTTTACTTGCCGCAAACGTCAGTACGCCTTGCGGTAGTTACGCTCCAATACCTTCTGTACATCGCTCTCGCGGTAGAGCGTCTTGCCGCCGAACAGGAAATAGGGCAATATCCCCTCGTGGCGGTACTGCTGCAAGGTGCGCCTGCTCACGTGCAGCCTTTCTGCCAGGTCCCTGTCGGTGAGGTATCGCTCGCCGCCCATCGGCGGGATGTAACTTCCGGCAAGCCTGTCCGCCATTTTCAGGCTTCTCCTTACGGACTGCATGGCATCCGCCAGTGCCCCGCTGTCCATTGTCAATACGTTGTCGTTCATCTTACGTAGGATTTAGTGGCCTGGTTCAAGTGTCAGACGGATGGTTTTTTCCGCTACGGAATCCGGCAGGAGCCGTTCCACGTCCTCCGGCCTGTAATAGAACTTGCGCCCGATTGTCGAATACGCGATGTCGTGCCTGTCACGCATGGCCTGCAAGGTCTTCGGGGTTATACACAACATACGGCACACGTCCTCCGTGTCCATCCATTCGGCAAGGCGCCGGTCGCCGCCCTTTTCGGCAAGCGTCCTCACCCTGTCCTCCAACGCCTTCACCCCGGCAAGGAGCATCTCGAAGGCGGTCTTCTCAATGATTACTATTTCCATTTTTCCAAAATTTTATCGGTTTGCCGCAAAATTACACAGCCGTGAGCCGGAACCGGCCGGACAAGGAAGTGGTGGCAGCTTGTGGCACTTTTTATTGTGCCACATCAGGACACGGCGGGAACAGGCGGCCCGGAGTGTCGGTCAGGCGGTTTTCCATGATTAAAATGCCCGTTGAAGCTCCCGGGAGGCGGAAAATCCATAAAAATCTCACGTAAGTTACGGGTAAGTACCGTGCCCGCCCTTTGGAAATGGCCGAATTTTGCTTCCGACAAATTGATTCACTAACGATTAAAACTGATTGAGAAATGGAAATCATCACGATGGAAAGCGCCGCCTACAAGGACATCGTAGGGCGCATCGAGGAAATCGCCTCCCATGTGAGGAAACACAGTCCGGAAAAACGGGAACAGGAAACCGCCGGACTTCTGGACAGCCGCGAGGTGATGCGCCTGCTCCGCATCAGCCGCCGCACGCTGCAACGGCTGAGGACGGAGAAACGCATCAAGTATGTCATCATCCGGGGCGACTGCCGCTACCCACCCGAAGAAGTGGAGCGCATCATCCGGGAGAACGCGGTCAGGACTTCACCGGAGAAGCCGGAGGAACTGAGACACAACTACCTGCTCCGCACGGGCGGAAAGACAGGCAAGAAATGAAAGGAGGAACGGCTATGGAGTTTTTAGACAGACGCACTTTCGAAGACTGCATGAGGCAGGTGTTCAGCCGCCTTGACCGTCAGGACGAGATGCTTTCCGCCATGCACGGTGGTGTACATGAAAAGCCGCAGGGCATTGCCCTGCTGGAGGATGACACGATGGACAACCAGGACGTGTGCATGCTGCTCCACGTGAGCAAGCGCACCCTGCAACGCTACCGCAGCGACGGGCTGCTTCCCTACCGGATGCACCGCCACAAGACCTATTACCGCAGGTCGGACGTGGAGCTGTTCATCAGCACCCACATGAGGGAGATACTCCGCGACAGGGAACAGGGAAAGGCGAGCGATGGCAAGAGTAAACCAAACAATAAAAGAAAGACAAACCGTAAAAAGTAAACCGAAATGGAACAGAAAAAGAAAAACGAGAAGGACGTGCTGGTGGTCCGCGACGAGAAGACGGGCGAAATCAGCGTAGTGGCCGGACTGGACGGCAAGGGCTACCCCAAGACGGCACCCCCGAAGCCGGAACACTCGCAGGACTTCCTGCGCTTCGATCGCCACGGGGACGTGATAGACAATTTCTTCAGGAATTTCTACCGCCAGTGCAAGGAGCCGACACGCTTCGGCTTCTACCGGGTGGCGGCGGAGACGGTGGACGCGGTGCTGCCGGTCATCAAGGACTTGCTGAAAGACCCGCTGGCGAACGCCGATATGCTCGCCCCGCACAAGGTGGACACCTCCAAATACCAGCAGGAGGCAACGGAAAATGTAAAACAAGAAAGCAACGAACCCATTAAAAAGACAGAAGAAATGGAACAGAAAAAAGAAGAACAGAAACAGAATGTGCAGCAGCCACAAGAAGCTGAAACACAACAGAAGCAGGAGAAGCCGAACCTGATAGCGGATGACCAGGTGGACTGGGAAGAACTGCGCAAGTGCGGTATCGACAGGGAGCAACTGTCGGAAAAGGACATGAAAGCCCTGATGAACTACGGCAAGACAGGGCTGGTGACGGTGAAGCCGAATTTCGGAGGGGACAGTTACGAACTGCAAGCCCGACTCTCGTTCAAGAAGGCGGAGGACGGCACGCTGAAGCTGACACCCCATTTCATCCGAAACGAACCGTGTCTTGACATCCCCCACAGGGGCTACACGTTCACCGACGAGGACAAGAAAGCGTTGAAACGCACGGGCAACCTCGGCAAGCTCATCAACTTCGCCAACGAGAAGACGGGGGAAATCAAGCCCCACTACATCAGCATCGACCGCCTGACGAATGAAGTCGTGGACGTGCTTGCCGACAAGGTGCGCATCCCCAGCAAAATCGGGCAGACTGCCCTGTCGAAAGCGGAACAGGACATCCTCCGCGCCGGACTTGCCTTGCCCAAGGAGGTGACGCTCAAGAACGGGCGCAAGTTCGAGGCCATGCTTCAGGTGAACGCCGACAAGCGCGATGTGGAGTTCGTGCCGGGACAGCCGAGGCAGCAGCAGGCGCAGCGTCAGGGAAAATCACAGGACAATCCCGACGCACAAGGACAGAAACAGGAGAACAACGGAGAGGGGCAACGCCGCAACCGCTCGTGGACGAACGAGGACGGCAGCATCCGCCCGATAAGCAAATGGAAGGACGACACGTTCACCGACCAACAGAAAGCCGACTACGTGGCGGGCAAGACGGTGGTGCTTGCCAACGCTAAGGACGACCAAGGGCAGCCCTGTACGAAATACCTGAAGTTCAGCTTCGAGAAAGGCCGTCCGCTGACCTACTCGCAGAACCCCGACCTTGCGCAGACCGTCGCCCCGTCCAACGAGAGCCGCACGCAGCTCGCCGTGAACAACGAGGGCAAGACCAACGAAGCCACGAAGCATGTGAAGGAGCCGCTGCAACAGGGACAGACCGCCCCGAAGAATGAAACGCAGCAGAAACAGCAGACCAGAAAATCCAAAGGCATGAAGGTATCCTGATTGCCGCCACTAAATCCATTCCAAAATGATTGACGGGTGAAACGGGGAGCATACACCGCCTTGCGCGCATATCCCACAAACAAGGCCGTGCCCCGTTTCCACCCCAACAAAAACAAAAGTATCAACAGATTAAACAGAGAAAGACATGATTACCATATTGGCAGAAAAACCAAGCGTCGCCCGTGAGATAGCACGGATTGTCGGCGCAATGAGAAGAGAAGAAGGGTATTTCACAGGAAACGGCTACCACGTGACATGGGCGCTTGGGCATTTGATACAGCTCGCCCTGCCCGACGGGTACGGCATCCGTGGCTTCCGGCGCGACAGCCTGCCCGTCATCCCCGAAAGGTTTGAACTCATACCCCGTCAGGTGAAAACGGACAAAGGCTGTAAGGCGGACGCGGCTTCGGTGAAGCAAATCAAGGTGATAACAAAATTGTGGAACGAGAGCGAGGGCATCATCGTGGCGACCGATTGCGCCCGTGAAGGCGAGTTGATATTCAGGTACCTGTATTCCTACACCGGCTGCACCCTGCCGTTCCAAAGGCTGTGGATAAGCTCGCTGACCGACGCCGCCATCCGCAAGGGACTGAAAGAGCTGAAGGACGGGCACGAGTATGACAGCCTATACCTTGCCGCCAAAGCAAGAAGTGAAGCCGACTGGCTGGTGGGCATCAACGGCACGCAGGCATTGTCGGTAGCCGCCGGGCGGGGCACGTATTCCGTCGGACGTGTGCAGACACCTACACTGGCGATGGTCTGCAAGCGATTCTGGGAGAACAGGCGTTTCCAGCCCGAACCGGTACACCAGCTTCATTTCACCACGCCATCGGCGAGCGTGAACGAGGTTGTTAAATTCTCCTCGGTGGAGAAATGGAAAGACAAGGAAGAGGCAGCTACATTATATAATAAGGTAAAGGAACAGATGGCAGCCACCATCGTGAAAGTCGAAAAGAAGGAGAAGGTGGAGAACCCTCCGCTGCTGTACGACCTGACCACGCTCCAGAAGGAAGCGAACACGAAGCACGGCTTCACGGCGGAACAGACGCTCGACCTTGTGCAGAAGCTCTACGAGGCGAAGCTCGTCACCTATCCGAGAACATCGAGCCGCTATATCCCGGAGGACGTGTTCGCTGAAGTACCCTTGTTATTTGAAAGATTATCTGCCCATTCATTGTTTGCCGATAAAATCAAAAGCATGGACGGACTGAACCGCCGCAGCGTGGACGCCTCGAAAGTCACCGACCACCACGCATTGCTGGTGACGCCCAACCGTCCGCTGGCGCTCTACAAGAACGAGCAGCTTATCTACGACATGATTGTGGGGCGCATGATTGAGGCGTTCTCCCCGGAGTGCGTCAAGGACACGACCACCGTCCGGGCGGAATGCGAGGGCGTGGAGTTTGAAACGAAAGGCTGCATCGTACGCAAGGCAGGCTGGCGTTCGGTCTATGATGAGGACAAGGAAGACACCGTACTGCCCGACTGGAATGAGGGCGACACACTGGCAATGAACGGCTGTTCGATGAGTTCGGGCATGACCCGTCCGAAACCGCTCCACACGGAAAGCACCCTTCTGGCGGCGATGGAGACCGCCGGACGCGAGGGTATGGAGGACGAGGAAGTGCGCCAGGCATTGAAGGACTGCGGCATCGGCACGCCCGCCACCCGTGCCGCTATCATTGAGACCCTGCTCAAAAGGGAGTACATGGCGCGCGTGAAGAAGTCGCTCGTGCCGACGGAGAAAGGTCTCGCCCTGTATTCCATCGTGAAGGACATGGACATCGCCGACGTGGAGATGACGGGGCGTTGGGAGGCGGAATTGGCAAAAATCGAGAAAGAAGAAACGCCGCACGAGGCTTTCATCCGTGACATCGAGGGCTACACCCGCAAGATAACCACGGAACTGCTCGCCTGCGACAAAATCTTCGGGCATAAGGCATCGGGCTGCACCTGCCCCAAGTGCGGCACGGGCACGATGCAGTTCTACGGCAAGGTGGTGCGCTGCGACAACCCGGACTGCACCCTGCCGGTGTTCCGCCAGATAGCGGGCCGGACGCTCACCGATACGGAAATGAATGATTTGCTGGCCAATGGAAAGACGAGCGTCCTCGGCGGCTTCAAGAGCAAACAGGGCAAGCCGTTCAGCGCAATAGTCACATTCGATGCGGATTTCAACACGAAATTCGTGTTTCCCGAAGCCAAATCCGTAAAAAAATCCACGAACAGGAAAGGAGGAAGAAAATAATGACTACCTTTTGATAAAGTAAGCTGCATCTCGGAATAAAAAATAAGCTCGCTTATTTTGTTCTCCCCTCGATTTGCATTACTTTTGCCAC
>ULSJ01004496.1_pt1 | contig 13683 bp, 8 predicted proteins | sample 1956291 | NCBI WGS metagenome assembly ULSJ01 (sample SAMEA4835705, study PRJEB28245) | human gut metagenome | biome: gut microbiome; material: fecal sample | place: Denmark | collected 2008 | reverse complement strand
GTAGTCGGTAATCATCCGATAGGCGCTACGCCCCTTTTTCACACCCCATATATAGTTGAACGTCACTTCAATATTGCGCAACAGACTGATTAATGTCCACAAAAGGAAAACAATACCAACCCCCACAAAAACACCGCCGGAAGCAGTAGCCAGATACTGGTCGACGAACTTCAACGAAGTGTCGAGCATCAGCACCTGCGAAGGCAACATCGAAAACAGCTGCGTTTTGATAAGGTTCTGCAAACCGAATCCCTTGGCAATGGCAAACATCAACGCCAAAGCCGGCACAATGGCCAACAATGTATTATATGTTAAGGAACTGGCCTTTGACTGAATATTTTTATCGAGATAGGAAGTGACCGACAGATTGATGGTCTTAATCAGATTCACATACCATACGGAGCGCTGGTCTTTCCACACATTCCCGGCGCAATAGTAATACCAATACGTGAGTTTCCTCACAATCTGACGCAACCGTTTATTCTTTATACGTCTTTTTTTCAAGGCATTAATTTTTAATAATTAAAAAAACAGCACAGCTATAAGCCGGGTTATGTCGCGGCAAAAGCCGCGTCCTGTCATTTATCTAATCGCCATGTTGCCACAGCGCTCAAGCAGCCTACCCCCCGACAATGGACGAGTAACCCTTAAATGCCGGTATACTTGGCCTTGCAACCCATAAGATGTGCGGCACGCAATGTCACCATCACGCCCGGTGAGCTCTTACCTCACCTTTTCACCCTTACCATCAAAGACGGCGGTTATTTTCTGTCACATTACTCTACCCTCGCAGATAGCTTCCCGTTAGGAAATATGGTACTCTGTGTTGCCCGGACTTTCCTCTTGCCACACAAGATGACAAGCGACAAGACACCGTGCTGTTTAATGCAAAAGTAATAATTTATTTTCGTTTCGTAAAAGCCTAACGCACTTATCTGGCAAATAAACTGCGAAAAACCTCTTCCACTTTGGCTACTTCCACCACTTTTATACCATATTTGGAAAGCGGAACTCCCTTCAAATTGTTTTTCGGAACGTAGATGGTGGCAAATCCCAATTTGTTGGCTTCCGATATGCGCTGTTCCAGACGTGTGACTGGACGGATTTCACCCGACAATCCTACCTCACCCGACATGCAAACGCTTTTGGGTATCACCAAATCGACATTCGACGAAAGAATGGCACAGATTACCGCCAAATCCAATGCCGGGTCGTTCACCTTCAGCCCGCCTGCAATATTGAGAAACACGTCTTTCTGCGCCAACTTGAAGCCTACACGTTTTTCAAGCACCGCCAACAGCATGTTCATCCGCTTGGAATCAAACCCGGTAACGGAACGCTGCGGTGTTCCGTAAGCTGCCGTGCTCACCAACGCCTGCGTTTCAATCAGGAAAGGACGGACACCGTCGAGCGTCACACCAATAGCAACTCCGGAAAGTTCCTCACCCGATTCCGACAACAGAAGCTCGGAAGGATTGGACACCTCGCGAAGCCCGACTTCCGTCATTTCATAAATTCCTAATTCCGACGTACTGCCGAAACGATTTTTAATGGAACGCAACAACCGGTACATATAATGGCGGTCGCCCTCAAACTGAATGACAGCATCCACTATATGCTCCAGCACCTTCGGTCCGGCAATTGTTCCTTCCTTGTTGATATGGCCAATGAGTATGACAGGTGTACCTGTCTCTTTAGCGTACTTCAAAAAGGCTGCGGCGCATTCACGCACCTGTCCGACACTTCCGGCCGACGACTCCAACGCTTCCGAAGCGATAGTCTGTATGGAATCAATCACGACAATTCCAGGCGATGTATTCCGTAGATGAGCGAAAATCTTTTCCAACGAAGTTTCACATAAAATATAACATTCCCCTCCGTCGGCTCCCAGACGGTCGGCACGCATTTTCAACTGCTTGGCACTCTCTTCACCGGAAACATAAAGCACCTTGCGCGAACGGATTCGCAGCATGTTCTGCAAAACGAGCGTCGATTTTCCGATGCCCGGCTCGCCGCCGACAAGAATGATGGAGCCGGGAACAAGCCCTCCGCCCAACACGCGGTTCAACTCACCGCTTGGCATCAGTATCCGTTCCTCCTTTTCTCCTTTGATTTCCGAAAGACGGACCGGAACGTTGTCCATGCTCGATGCCGGCAGCAACGATTCTTTTCCCGACTTTACGGTTACTTTTTCCTCTACAAAAGTGTTCCACTCCCCGCAGTTGGGACACTTGCCCAACCATTTGGGAGATTCATTGCCGCAATTGCTGCAAAAATATACGGTTTTCGTCTTTGCCATAACACTACATCATTCTTCGTCTGAACTCGCTCACAATCACAGCCGTGGCCATTCCCACATTCAAGGATTCCGAGGTAGGTATGCCTACCGGGTACGACGGAATGAGCAGACGTTTTGTCATAAACTTCTCCAGTTCCTTGGAGATTCCATTGCCTTCATTGCCCATTACAATGAAACCGGATGCCGACAACTCTTCCTCATACAAGTTTGTACCGTCGAGGAATGTGCCGTACACCGGCAACGAAGCATATTCGCGAAACACATCCGGCAGACTACGGTAGAACACCTTCACCCGCGAAATGGCACCCATTGTGGCCTGCACCACTTTAGGATTATAGACATCCACCGTCGTTTCGCTGCAAATAATATTGCGTATGCCAAACCAGTCGGCGATACGGATAATGGTTCCCAAATTGCCGGGGTCCTGCACACCGTCAAGCACAAGGTTCAGACTGTGCCGGATTTCGTTTTCATCCAGTTCATAGTCAGGCATAGAATAGACGGCAATCACGTCGGTAGCCGTCTTCAGCATCGACATACGTTCCAGTTGGACTTTTGTGGCAACCGCCATCGCGTCACATTTCAGTGCGGCATGCTTTTCCGCCCATTCCTGACTACAGAACAAATGGCGCAGCGGAAAATGTTCCACGGTGTCGAGGACACACTTCGTTCCTTCCACCACAAAACACCGTTCCTTTACGCGATTCTTTTTCTGCTGAAGCGAGTAAACCCACTTGACAATATTATTTGTTATCTCCATCGTTGCTTATTCTTGACACAAAGATAACATTTTTTGGCGCATTCACGCAAATGGCAAAAGGCAAATCAGCAGGACCTGCCAAATATTCGATTTCTATTCGTAACTTTGCAAAAAACATAAGAATAAATGGAAGAAAAAAAGTTATCGGCCGAAACGGCTATTCTGATAGATGCCTGTTTTCTTGAAATGCTCACTATCGACTTCAAGAAAAATTTCGAAAGAATGATAGGACGGGAACTCAACACTATCGACCTTTCGGAACTGCTCACTTACATAGCCCTCGACGGAGGCGTTACTCCCGGTGAGAACGACATCGACGTACTGTTTATCTACAGCAGCGAACTCCCGTCGTTCTCCATCTGCGTTCCGGCAAGACTCGACACCGAACTCAACAACGTGGCCTTCAAGAATTCCATCGGGGAATTTACCTGCCGCTCATTCTCTAACGAACAGATCGTATCGACCGACGACATGTTTGTCGACTCCCTGCAAATCATTACCGAAGCAAAAGAGGTCAAACGGCTGCTCGTTGTGGGCAACAACGAAGAATACGGCGACAAAATAGAAGAAGTGCTTGACAAGGCGAAAGGAAAACTCATCGTCCAGTTCCGTATGGACCAACCGAAAGAAAAGAAGAAATACGCCTCCGAAATCATTGCCTATCCCGTAATGAAAGCCCTTGGAATAAAAGGAGAAGAACTCAACTAAAAATCCGCCCGTATGTCCGATTTCCGACTGAAAGTATTTTACATAGCTGCCAAAAACCTCAGCTTTACGAAAGCGGCTAAAGAACTGTTTGTCAGCCAACCGGCAATCACCAAGCACATCCAGGAACTGGAGACTGCCTATCAGGCACGCCTGTTCGACCGAACCGGCAACAAACTGGCCCTCACGCCGGCCGGAAAGCTGCTGCTCTCGCATTGTGAAACCATACTTTCCGACTATCGGAAACTGGAATACGAAATGCACCTGCTCAACAATGAATACACCGGAGAACTTCGGTTGGGGGCCAGCACGACGATCGCCCAGTATTTTCTGCCACAGATATTGGCGGAATTTACCAACCGATACCCGAACCTCCACCTTTCGATGACAAGTGCCAACACACAGGCTATCGAACATGCGCTTCTGTGCCACGACATTGATTTGGGACTGGTGGAAGGCATCGTCCGACTGCCGGAACTTAAATATGAACCGCTGCTGAAAGACGAACTGGTGGCCGTAGTGCATAAGTCCAACCGTCTGCCCGTCGGTGATGAAATCACTGTCGAACAACTGAAAGAAATACCGCTCGTATTGCGTGAACGAGGCTCCGGAACACTCGACGTCATAGAGTCAGCATTAAAGACCTGGAACCTCAAGCTGTCGGCCATGAACGTACGCCTGTTTTTAGGCGGAACAGAAAGCATCAAGTCTTTTCTCAAATACAGCAACAGCATGGGCATCGTCTCCTTCCTGTCGATTGCCGAAGAGGTGGCAAACGGAGAATTCCGCATCATCGACATCAACGGTCTGGAAATCACACGCCACTTCTGCATTGTCCACCGCCACGGACACGACAATCCGCACATCAACAAGTTCGTCCAATATGTCCGGCAATACCTCCAACGGAAAAAGAAGGAAGGCGACATTATCGGACAGATGGCAATAGACCTCGAATAAATAAACAACTAAACAAAAAAATCGGGCAGGCTGCAAAGCTTGTCCGATTTTTTGTCATTATATAAATCCGTTCTATCCTACCAGCGGAACCAGATATTTTGTCAAGAAATATCCGCCAACCACAAGCCAAACGTAAAGCAGCAAAGCCAGTACAAACGGTTTGGCACCTGCCTTCTTGAACTTGTCAATGCTGGTGTCCGTTCCTAATGCAGTCATGGCCATTGTCAGCATAAACGTGTCGATATATTCAATCGCACCATTCAAAGGTATTTCCTTTACACTGTCAACACCGAACAGATACTGGAGTAAAGAATTAAGACAGATAATACCGATGAATCCGAAGGCAAACCAAGGAATTGTGATTTTGCTTTTACCACCGGCTTTACCTTCCGACTTGCGATTGCCCCTGCCAGCCAAAGCGAAACTCATGATAATCAATACCGGAGCCAACATCATCACACGGATCATTTTCGTAATGGTAGCCGTTCCGGCAATTCCCAACGCGTCAGTCGGGTCCATGGCATTTCCGGCACCGGCCACATGAGCCACTTCGTGAAGCGTACTTCCCGTATAGATGGCAACTCCCATATCGTCCAATCCGCTCAGCATGCCCGTGCGGTAAAGAATCGGATAAAGGAACATGGAAATTGTTCCAAATATCACCACCGTCGATACGGCAATCGCTGTTTTATGGTTTTCACATTTTACCACAGGTTCCGCTCCAAGTACGGCTGCTGCGCCACAAATGGCACTGCCCGTTGCCGTCATCAGCGAAGTATCCTTGTCCATTTTCAGCATACGGCCAAACCAAATTCCCAAGAAAATAGTACCTGCCACAATGATGACATCAATCAAGATGGCCGGAAGTCCTACGGCCCATACCTGTGTCAATGTCAGGCGGAAACCATAAAGCACGATACCGGCACGCAGCACCTGCTTTGTACAGAATTTAATACCCGGAACCCATGTTTCCGGCAATTTGTTGCGCAGACTGTTGGCATAGAGCATACCTAAAATAATACCCACAATCAGCGGACTGAAAGAAAGTTGCTTTACAAACGGAATTTCCGCAATATAAAATGCGGCAAACGAGAAAAGTGCTATCAGCAGAATTCCATGCAATGTGTTTCCTCTTGTACCTTTTTCAAACATTGTCTATATTTTTTAGTTATCTGATTAATTCTGCTGCAAAAGTACACCATTCAAACCAGCGGTGCAATTCATTTTTGTTTATATTCAATAACCAAAAGTTATTGGAAACTTTTTTATTAGTTAAAAGTAGAGACAAAACACAAAAAATATTATATTTGCAACGAAAATGGCTAAATGACCATTGGCAGTTATCAGCTATTATTCACTTATGTTGCAAATAATAAAATTTAATAAGCATGAAAGCTAAACAAGATTTAAGTTTCTGGAAGCTCTGGAACTTGAGCTTCGGTTTTTTTGGCGTACAAATAGCCTATGCGTTGCAAAGCGCCAACATCAGCCGCATTTTCTCAACACTTGGCGCAGACCCTCACGACCTTAGTTATTTTTGGATACTCCCGCCGCTGATGGGAATCATCGTTCAACCGATAATCGGCGTAGCCAGCGACAAGACGTGGTGCCGTTTTGGACGCCGTATCCCCTATTTGTTTATCGGTGCACTCATTGCAGTAATTGTCATGTGTCTGCTTCCTAATGCCGGAAGTCTCGGACTTACCGTCAGTGCAGCCATGGTATTCGGACTTTTAGCCCTCATGTTCCTCGACACATCCATCAACATGGCCATGCAACCTTTCAAAATGCTCGTCGGCGATATGGTCAACGAAAAACAAAAGGGACTTGCCTACTCCATCCAAAGCTTTCTATGCAACGCCGGGAGCCTTGTCGGCTATCTTTTCCCGTTCTTCTTCGCCTTTATCGGCATTAAGAATACGGCAAGCGAAGGCGTAATCCCTGATTCCGTAATCTATTCCTTCTATATAGGTGCAGCCATCCTCATTGCCTGCGTCATCTACACAAGCGTAAAAGTAAAGGAAATGCCACCGGCTGAATATGCCGAATACCACGGCATCAGCCAGGAGCAGGAAAAAGAGAAAGTAAATGTTTTCAAACTGCTCGCCAAAGCTCCATCAGCATTCTGGACCGTAGGACTGGTGCAATTCTTCTGCTGGGCAGCGTTCATGTTCATGTGGACATACACCAACGGCTCCATTGCCGAGAACGTATTCAATACTCCCGTTATTGAAAATATGGGAAAAGTCGTTCTTGACACAAAATCAATAGAATATCAAAATGCAGCCAACTGGGTAGGCGTACTGTTTGCCGTACAGGCCATCGGCTCCGTGCTTTGGGCCATGGTCATTCCTTTCATCAAAAACCGGAAATTCGCCTACACTCTCAGCCTTCTGCTGGGCGGAATCGGATTCATATCGATCATGTTCATCAGCAATCAGTATATGCTGTTCATTTCCTTCCTGCTCATAGGTTGCGCATGGGCAGCCATGCTGGCATTGCCGTTCACCATTTTGACAAACGCCCTTACCGGCGGACACATGGGAACATATCTCGGTCTGTTCAACGGCACCATCTGCATTCCGCAAATCGTGGCCGCCTCGCTCGGAGGACTCATCCTTTCAGCCTTTACTACTCCGGGAAGCGTTGCTCCGGAAGTGAACATGCTTGTTTTGGCCGGTGTCCTGTTGATAGTTGGAGCCGCCTGCGTGTTTATCATCAAGGAAAAGAAATAACAATTGTCTCAGAATCCCTGCAATACGTCACCAACCCACATTGCAGGGATTTTTTTTTGCACTCTTCAAAGCCTTATCAACACTACGAATTTTCACATTTTCAGCCAATAAGGGAATTTTAATTATGCGAAATTGAAATTATTTATTATTTTTGCGAAGTTTTTAAGAACATTGAACGAATAAACTATGTCTGATAATACAAAACAACCAGATTTGCTATTTGAAACGAGTTGGGAAGTTTGTAACAAAGTTGGTGGCATATATACTGTTTTATCGACAAAAGCGAAAACTCTATACAAACAATTCGGAGACAATTTGATTTTTGTCGGTCCTGACGTTTGGACAGATGAGATTCCTTCTCCATTCTTTACTGAATCAAATACTATCCTTAAAGAATGGCAACAAAAAGCCAACCTTCCGGAAGGCGTTTCCGTTCGGATTGGACGATGGAACATACCCGGAAACCCCATCGTAATACTCGTTAAATTTACAGCACTCTATCAATACAAGAACCAGTTCTACGCTGAAATGTGGGAGAAGTTCAAAGTTGACTCCCTGCATGCCTATGGCGACTACGACGAAGGCTGTGCCTTCGGAATCGCCTCTGCCATGGTAATCAAAAGCTGTGCCTCTTACCTGGCAAAACCAAACAAGAACAAAATTGTGGCCCACTTTGACGAGTGGACAAGCGGAATGGGACTGTTGTATCTCAAAGCCCATGCGCCGGAAATAGCAACCGTGTTTACCACACATGCAACCAGCATCGGACGCAGCATTTGTGGTAACAACAAGCCGCTTTACGACTATTTCAAGAACTACAACGGCGACCAAATGGCCATGGAACTGAACATGCAGTCGAAGCATTCACTCGAAAAAGCAGCGGCACACTATGCGGACTGCTTTACGACTGTCAGCAAAATCACAGCCGACGAATGCGAACAGTTGCTTGAAAAACGTCCGGATGTGGTCACACCCAACGGATTTGAACGTGAATTTGTTCCCAAGGCCAAGAACTTCGACATAGCACGCAAAAATGCAAAATCGAAATTGCTGGAAGTTGCGACAGCCCTTACGGGAAAATCTTTCCCAGCCAATACATTCCTGATTGCGACATCGGGAAGAAGCGAATACCGCAACAAAGGTCTTGACCTCTTCATTGACACAATAAACAATCTCCGCAATGACAGGACCGTACATACCGCTCCTATCATCGCCTTCATTCTTGTGCCGGGATGGACTATGGATGCCCGCCAAGATCTCGAGAACAGACTGCACCAGAGCAAAAAACCGGCTGATGCATTGGAAGATCCCATCATCACCCACACTTTGCACAACTACTCATGCGACGCCATCTACAACCGGCTGCAATATCTTGGCATACACAATGCCAATACCGATAACGTAAATGTCATTTACGTACCATGCTATCTGAACGGTTCCGACGGCATTTTCAACATGAGCTACTATGATCTGCTCATCGGAATGGATGCTGCCATCTTTGCATCCTACTATGAGCCGTGGGGATATACACCACATGAAAGTATCGCTTTCGGTGTTCCAACCATCACCACAACACTTGCCGGATTCGGACAATGGATTCTTTCCATTACCGAAAACGGAGGATTCAACACCTGTGGCGTGGAAGTTGTAAAACGGACGGACTCCAACTATTACAGTTCGATCATGGACATCACCGGACATATCCGCAAACTGACATCCGCGAAACCGGCTGAACTCAAACAAATCTCCAAAGCGGCCATCAACACATCGAAAGCGGCCGAATGGAGCAAGTTTATCAGCTACTACAACACAGCGTATGAAATTGCGCTCAATAACTTAAAAAAACATTAATCAAGAATACTCGGCTTGCCGAACCAACTTAATTTTATTAACTATGAAATTACAAGTAAGTAATACAAACGCTCCAGTTTGGAGAGACATTACTATCAATTCAGAGTTACCTGCTAAATTGAAAAACCTTGAAGAAATTGCCCACAATGTGTGGTGGTCATGGCATAGCGAAGCAAAAAGCCTGTTCCACGACCTTGACAGAGAATTGTGGCGTTCAACGGGTGAAAATCCTGTCTTGTTGTTGCAAAAATTGAGTTTCGAACGTCTTCAAGAATTGGAAAAAGACAAAGCGATGCTCAATCGTATCAATTCTGTTTACAAATCATTTAAAGAATACCTTAGCAAGCCAATGCGTAAGGACATTCCGTCCATTTCCTACTTCAGCATGGAATACGGTTTGTGCAGCGCATTGAAAATCTATTCAGGTGGTCTTGGTGTCCTTGCCGGTGACTACATCAAAGAGGCTTCCGACTCCTGCGTTGATTTGACGGCAGTCGGCTTCCTCTACAGATACGGCTACTTCGACCAGACTTTGTCGATGGACGGACAGCAAATTGCCAAATATGTAACTCAAAACTTCAATCAGATTCCGGTTGAACAAGTGATGAATGCCGACGGCCAGCCGATGTTGCTGGAAGTTCCTTACCCGGGACGTATCATCTACTGCAACGTGTGGAGAGTGAACGTAGGTCGTGTAAAGCTTTATCTGCTCGACACCGACAACAACATGAACTCCGAATTCGACCGTCCTATCACTCACCAGCTTTACGGCGGTGACTGGGAAAACCGTATCAAACAGGAATATCTGTTGGGTATTGGCGGTATCATCATGCTGCGTGCGCTCGGTATCAATACACAGCTTTATCACTGCAACGAAGGCCATGCCGCCCTCCTGAACCTGCAACGTCTGGTTGAATATGTACAGAACGACAAATTGAGCTTTGAAGAAGCATTGGAAGTAGTCCGCGCTACAGGTCTATATACTGTTCACACTCCGGTGCCTGCCGGTCACGACTATTTCGAAGAAGGCCTGTTTGGGAAATATATGGGTGAATTCCCTGCCAAATTGGGTATCGAATGGAACGACCTGATGAACATGGGCCGTGAAAACCCGAACACCAACGAACGTTTCTCCATGAGCGTATTTGCTTTGAACACTTGCCAGGAATCAAACGGCGTCAGCTGGTTGCACGGTGAAGTTTCAAAGAAAATGTTCCAAGGCGTTTGGAAAGGATATGCTCCGGAAGAATCCCATGTATCTTACGTTACCAACGGTGTACACATGCCGACATGGGCCGCATCTGAATGGAAAGCATTCTACGAACGCACATTCGGTCCGGAATACATGTACGACCAGTCGAACGAAAAAATCTGGGCTCCTATCCTCAAAGCAAAAGAAGAAGATATCTGGAACATACGTGTGGCTTTGAAGAACAAGTTCATCAACTACGTAAAAGGACAGTTCAAAGAAACATGGCTGAAAAACCAGGGCGATCCTTCACGCATCATGTCCATCATGGACCGCATCAACCCGAACGCCCTTATCATCGGTTTCGCACGTCGTTTTGCAACTTACAAGCGTGCACACCTGTTGTTCACCGACCTTGACCGTTTGGCAAAGATTGTGAACAACGAACAGTTCCCGGTTCAATTCGTATTTGCAGGTAAGGCTCACCCTGCCGACGGTGCCGGTCAAGGCCTTATCAAGCGTATCATCGAAATCTCACGCATGCCTCAATTCCTCGGAAAGATTATTTTCCTGGAAAACTACGATATGACATTGGCAAAACGCTTGGTTTCCGGCGTTGATATCTGGCTGAATACTCCGACTCGTCCGTTGGAAGCATCCGGTACATCAGGAGAAAAGGCAGAAATGAACGGTGTGTTGAACTTCTCCGTACTTGACGGTTGGTGGTATGAAGGCTATCGTGAAGGTGCAGGTTGGGCATTGACCGACAAGCGTACGTTTACCGACCAGGCTCAGCAGGACAAACTCGATGCTGCAACCATCTACTCTATGCTTGAAAACGAAATCATTCCGCTCTATTTCGCCAAGAACTCAAAAGGCTATTCTCCGGAATGGATTCAATATATCAAGAATTCTATTGCCCACATTGCTCCTAACTTCACCATGAAACGTATGATTGATGACTATATCAACCGTTTCTATTTGAAGGAAAGCAACTACGCAAAAGCTCTGAAAGAGAACAATTTTGCAAAGGCAAAAGAACTCGTGGCATGGAAAAAGAATGTGGCAGAAAAATGGGACGGTATCACAGTGCTTGAAACACAGATTCCAAACGAATTGCTGACAAATTCCATGTTCGGCAAAGACTTTACGATCCGTGTCAAACTCAATACAAACGGCCTGGCTGACAGCATTGGCGTAGAAATGGTAATCTACACGGTTGAAGAAGGCAACCAGAAATATCACAGCCGCATTGAGTTCTCCGAAATAGCCCGCGAAGGCGATATTGTCACTTACGAACTGAAAGACACTATCAAAGCCTCCGGCGTATTCCACTACGGATTCCGCATCTTCCCGAAAAATGCAGCATTGGCTCACCGCCAGAGCTTTGCATACTTGAAATGGTTCTAATTTTAACCAACATAACCAAAGTCAGGATACTGCCGGCAGTGTCCTGACTTTTTTTTAACATCATGAAACATTCAACAGAAAACAAAGGTGATTACCTGCTAATCCACCAACATGACGGCCCGGATTTGGGATATTCGCCCGATTCAGGCATCCGGATTATTGAAACAGACGGCAAATTCTTTAAAAGTTTCGACGGCAGCGACACACTGCTACCTTACGAAGACTGGCGTCTACCTATTGAAGAACGCGCCCGTGACCTTGCTTCCCGACTGAGTATCGATGAAATTGCAGGACTGATGCTCTATAGCCAACAAGTGAAACTTCCCATGCCCAACGACACTTACGGAGGCGTGGCATTTGCAGAAAGCGGCAAAAGGCCCGAAGACCTGAGCGACGGCCATATCCGTTGTCTGTTGGAAGACAATGTACGACACCTGCTCATCTCCACATTTCCAACGCCTGAAATTGCTGCAAAATGGAACAACAAGGTTCAGGCCCTTATCGAAGGCCATACCCACGGCATTCCGGCCAACAACTCGTCCGACCCAAGGCATTCGGCTTTCTCGGATGCAGAATTCAGTCCGGGAAACAGCGGCAACATTTCCCTATGGAGCAACATGCTGGGACTGGCCGCGACGTTCAACCCTCAAACCATAAAGGAATTCGCTCAAATCGCCTCTGAAGAATACAGGGCCGTAGGCATTGCAACCGCCCTGTCGCCACAAGCCGATCTCGGAACAGACCCTCGCTGGTACCGCTACAGCAGTACCTTCGGTCCCGAACCGAAATTGGTGACAGACCTCACGCGAGCTTATTGTGACGGATTCCAAACATCGGAAGAAAAAGACGAAGTGGAAAAAGGCAGCGGCTGGGGACGCAAGAGTGTCAACACGATGGTAAAACACTGGCCGGGCGGCGGATCTGGCGAAGGTGGACGGGATGCGCACTACGGCAACGGAAAATTCGCCGTATACCCCGGAAACTGTTTTCCGCTTCACAAACAGCCGTTCCTGAACGGTGCATTCCAATTGGAAGGGAAAACGGGAAAAGCATCGGCAGTCATGCCCTACTACACCATTTCCTACAATCAGACGGATGAAAACGTAGGCAACGGATTCAACCACGACATCATCACTGAACAGCTGCGCAATGAAGCCGGATTCGACGGTGTTGTCTGCACGGACTGGCTCATCACTCACGACGAAATTCATCCCGGCATACACTCAGGCAAACCCTGGGGAGTAGAAGGCATGACGGAAGGTGAACGCCACTACAAAGCCTTGCTCGCCGGTATCGACCAATTCGGAGGGAACAACGAAAAGGCTCCTGTTTTGGAAGCTTATCAGATGTACGTCAAGGACTATGGGGAAGAATATGCAAGAAAACGGTTTGAGAAATCAGCCTGCCGGTTGCTGAAAAACATTTTCCGCACGGGACTATTCGAAAATCCCTATGTGGATGTGGAAAAAGCGAAATCAATTGTCGGAAATCCGGAATTCATGAAAAAGGGTTACGAACAACAGCTGCACAGCATTGTCATGCTGAAAAACACCGGCGGACTACTGCCTCTTGCCACAAAGAAAAAAGTATATATTCCCAAACGTAAATCGCCTGCCGGTCCCAACTACTGGCGACAGGAACAGCCGGAAAGAATCTACGACCCTGTTCCCGACCAAGTGTTGGCAGAATATTACGAAAAGACCGACAATCCGGAAGATGCCGATTTCGCAGTCGTATTCATCGAATCGCCCCACAGCTATCTGATGGGCTACAACCC
>ULSJ01049479.1_pt1 | contig 13816 bp, 14 predicted proteins | sample 1956291 | NCBI WGS metagenome assembly ULSJ01 (sample SAMEA4835705, study PRJEB28245) | human gut metagenome | biome: gut microbiome; material: fecal sample | place: Denmark | collected 2008 | reverse complement strand
CCATAGCCTGTGCATCGATTTTTTCGGCTTTCCAACCACGAATGCTTGTATACCAACGGCCCTGATATTCGCGGCTTTCGATATCGAAGTTCAAACGAACACGGTCGCCGATAGCCAACGGGAACTGGTCTACGCGGTCGCCAAAGAAGTCAAAACAAACTTTCTTAGGATATGCGTCTTCCGTTTCCAACACATATTCCTGCTTTTTCCACTGGTTTCCGGCTTGCGATGTTCCGCTTTGCAACGGCAACACATGAATGATTTTTCCAATTACTTCCATATATATCTTTAATGCTTAATTTTCAACTCTACAAACTTACACAAAAAAATCTGATTTTGGATTGTGTGCAAGCAAAAAAGTTGGAATTTTATCGCACTACGGCCTTAAAGGTTTGTGCGCCCACTTTAACGACGTACACCCCTTGCGGCAATGCCAGGGAAGTCGTTCCCGCAGCCACTTGACAGCTTCCTGCCTGACGGCCGTCAATGGTATAAACCACACATTCTTCCGACTTGCCAGCAGTCAGCTGCAATGCGCCTTTCAGTCCGACAACCGACACACCGCCGGCCTTCACCGTTTCGGCCGAGGCCTGCTTTCCGAGTGCCTCGTCCCAGGTTGTAGCCACCCGAATACCGTCGAGCAAAAGTTCCACATAGTCGGCACCGGCATAACCGCGCAACACTACGTTGGCAGGATTGATGTCCACCTTAGCGGCATCGGAAAGCGGACCGACAAGCGGAGCAGCCGGTTCTGCGTCGGGCATCTTGTCGAAGCAGTAGAGCGACACGTTGTCGTTGTTCTTTCCCTCAACGATGGTATACTTCAGCACAACGAGATAAGTCGTATTGCCGTCGAGCACCTCGTCGGCATACACAGCGTTCTGATTGTTGGCAAAAGTCAAGCCGAGCTGTCCGTCCTCGTTGACCGACACACGGCCGTTGAAATTGAATGAATAGCCTCCCACATCGCCATCACGCAAGGTCAGAAAATAACCTTTCTTGTAAGCGGCAAGCGGACGAAGCATAAAGGCCACATACACGTTGCCCTCGGTCACCTGCTTGAAGGCACGATGGGGATTGTTGTCGTCGTCAGTATTAATCGCCACGCCGTTGCCCACTCCCGAGCCGGCATATCCTTCAAACGTCAGCCCTTCGCCGATCGAAAGCGACGAAGCTCCGCCCCATTGCGTATACCAACCGCCTTCTGCCAAGGGGAATTCGCCCTGAGGATAATCAAAATTTTCTTCCAACAGCACTTCGGCACCGGCCACTGCCGTGCCCATGGCAATCATTGCCAAGAATGTGTAAATGTTTTTTCTCATAACTTGTTTGATTTATTAGTTGTCTGGTAAATATTTTGCCAGTATTTCCACCGCCCGGCGATAGTCGTCGGCCGATTCAAAAGCCTCGAACGGCACCATGTAGTAGCGAAATTTTTTTCCTTTGGCCGTCAGTATCATTTTTTTTACATCGGCCATAAAACCGCCAAACTCATTCCAACCATAATGCTTTTCCGCCAGAAGCGCCCCCTCGTCATCGAAAAACGTGCGCCGCATGCCGTCGTCGGCAAACGTGACCCGACAGCGGCGGATAGAATCAACACACTCTTCGCTGAAAGCATAGTAGAAATAGACGAATGAGAGCATCATGGGAAAAATGAAAAAAAACACCATCAACGCAACATATATAAAATTCACATTGACAAACGTCAACGCGACAAACGGCACAAGAAGCAGTACAAAAACATACCACTTGTCCGACAGATAGGCCGGAAACAGCACCTTCATGTAGTCGGATGCCGACAGCTTATATATCTGCGTCGTGACGGTGTGCATCAAGACTTCGATGTGTCGAGGAAAGAGAAATATACGGCACCAATCAGCAGCAGAAACGCCACAACATGGTTCCATTTGATGGACTGTCCCTGAAACAGGAAGGTTGCCACCAGCGTAAACACCACCAATGTGATGGCTTCCTGAAGCACCTTCAGCTGCACAAGCGTATACGGACCTCCGTTGCCCACATATCCCATACGGTTGGCCGGTACCTGAAACGCATATTCGGCAAGCGCAATCATCCAAGAAAACAGAATCACACCCCACAAAGGCCAGTTTTTACTGATACCCAGTTCACCCAAACGCAAGTGGCCGTACCAGGCCAATGTCATGAAAATGTTGGAAATCACCAACATAATGACTGTCATAATCGAAGCACTCATTTCTTAACTTCCTTTCTTTTCTGTTCTAATTTTTCGTATCCTTTTTTATAATTTTCAATACTTTGTTTTGTGGTCAGCTGGCTGATTCCCTTTCCGTCGGCACGGAATAGCGCGCTAATGCGCAGATAATTTTCGCCATGGTCACGTTTCAAGGAAAAGACCTGCGCTTTCCGTTCGTTGGCACGCTCGCACGCCGGAGCTCGTCCCGTCGTCTTGTCAGCACGAAGGTCGGCAGGTACATCCCACATCCATACCGGTTCCATCACGCCACACGGAGGATAGCCCAAAACCGTCCACATCGTAGTCAGCTCCGGAGATTCTCCCGGCAGCACACCCTCGATGACAACCGATGCAGCAGTGCTCATGCGCGGAATGAAATCGCGGTCCACCACCCAATCCAGTCCGAGGGTAGCCATGTCCTTTCCCATCAGCGAATGGTAGAACGAGCGGGAAAGTCCTTCCGTAAACACGGCCGGAGTTACATTCCGGGCAGCGATATAGGGAGCCAGCAGCGTTTCCGCATTTTCCTCACGGATATATCCGTAGCCTTCATCCTTTCGTCCCGACTTCGAATAGTTGGTACGCACGATGTAGCCCTTTTCCGTATCGTCGACATCAAAGCGGCGGCACTTCCAGTTGTCCGTTTCAAAATAGGCGGCATTGCCTTCCGCATCGATTACCCCGAAATTGGCCTCAACGCCCAAGGGTTTCGGCAACTCCGCCAACAGACGCTCGAAATCGTCAACCGTGCGGCACGATGCCAACGCCCGGCTCATCACCAGCCCCTCCTTGTCCATTTCCTTCACATCGTCGTCCTTCAGATTGTAGGAAGCCGTATTCATTATGGCAAATCCCTCGCTGTTGAAACCAATCCAAGCTTCCTTGCAGTCGGTGTCACTGCCATTAAAAACGGCCACATACGCATAGTTGCCGTCCTTTGAATCGATTTTCTCCACCTTGTTATTCAAATCCGAAGTGTCGCGATTTTTCCACAGCAAAGGTCGTCCGTTCTCCGTCAAACGCCCGGAAATAATGGCCGAAGTACAGGCGTACGCCCCGACAAATCCCATAAAAGCCAACGCCAGTGAAAGTATGATTTTTTTCATCTCAAATCCTTGTTTAATCCATCTGCAAAGATAGTGCAAGGTGAGCGGAGAAAAAACAAGCTCGCTTGATTTTTTATCCCGAACCGCAGCCTAACTTCTTTAAAGTAGTGCAAATCGAAGATAAAAATGCCAAACTTGTTTGAGCAATTTTATTAAGATGCAGCGCACTCATAAAAAAAGCTGCCGCAGATGCGACAGCCTTAGATATATTGATGTAGATTTAGTTATGCTAAAACTCAGAGGTGAAATGGAAGCGGATTTTCGGGAAATCGGTCTGCGCCATTTGCAACACGTAGTTGGAGTCGGCAAGGAACACATCGCGACCGTCGCGGTCAACGGCCATAAACTGATGCTTGCGCTTCTTGAACGCTGCCAATGCTTCGGCATCATCGCTTTCAATCCAGCAGGCCTTGTAGAGATGAACAGGTTCCCAACGGCATTGTGCCCCGTACTCATGCAGCAAACGATACTGAATAACCTCAAACTGCAACTGGCCGACTGTACCAATCAGTTTTCGGCCATTGAACTGGTTGATAAACAATTGCGCCACACCTTCGTCCATCAACTGCTCGATACCCTTGTTGAGTTGCTTCGTCTTCATCGGGTCGGTATTTTCAATATATTTGAACATTTCCGGCGAGAAGCTCGGCAATCCCTTGAAGTGGAGTTCTTCACCCGATGTCAGCGTATCGCCGATTTTAAAGTTGCCTGTATCCGGGATACCGACAATGTCGCCCGGATAAGCCTCGTCGACCACCGATTTCTTTTGCGCCATAAACGCCGTAGGAGCAGCAAAGCGCATCATCTTTCCTGTTCGTATATGCTTGTAGTTGGCATTGCGTTCGAACTTGCCGGAGCAGACCTTCACGAAAGCAATACAGCTACGGTGATTCGGGTCCATATTGGCGTGAATCTTGAAAACGAAACCTGTGAAACCCGGCTCTTCCGGGCGGACTTCTCGTTCGACTGCCATAACCGGACGCGGAGCCGGAGCAATTTTCACGAAACAGTCGAGCAATTCCTTTACACCAAATGTGTTCAAGGCCGAACCAAAGAACACGGGCGCCACTTCACCTTTCAGGTAATCACCCTCATCGAATTCCGGATAGACACCTTCTATCAGTTCCAAATCGTTGCGAAGTCGCGTGGCATCCGCTTCGCCCACGTTTTCGTCAATCGCCTTGTCGTTTATGTCCGAAATTTCCACACGTTCCGTTACACGCTGTTTGTTCGGGGTAAACAGGTCAAGGGTATTTTCATATATATTGTATACGCCCTTGAAATGCGCTCCGATATTAATCGGCCAGCTCAACGGGCGTACCTTGATTTTCAATTCGCTTTCCAGTTCGTCGAGAATGTCGAACGGGTCACGGCCTTCGCGGTCAAGTTTGTTGACAAAAATAATCACAGGCGTCTTGCGCATACGGCACACTTCCATCAGCTTGCGAGTCTGCTGTTCCACACCTTTTGCCACATCGACAACGATGATAACACTGTCGACAGCCGTCAGCGTGCGGTAGGTGTCTTCCGCAAAATCCTGGTGACCGGGAGTGTCGAGAATGTTGATTTTATAGTCGCCATAGTTGAATCCCATCACGGAAGTTGCTACGGAGATACCGCGCTGCTTCTCGATTTCCATCCAGTCGGAAGTTGCGGTTTTCTTGATTTTGTTCGATTTAACGGCACCCGCCACATGGATGGCACCACCGAACAAAAGCAACTTTTCCGTCAAAGTCGTTTTACCGGCATCCGGGTGACTGATAATGGCGAATGTGCGCCTGCGTTGAATTTCTGATTCTAAACTTGCCACAAATCTAAGTTTTTTTGAATATTATAGTTGGTCGTAATCTTCTTTGTCAAACAAAGGCTTCAGCTTGTCCTTATGGTAGAAGGAAGCCAGCATTGAAATGAAACGGGTAATCTGTGCCATCGCCTTTCGCGTGTCTTCGGTCACAGGTTTCTTCTGCAAACGCATCAGGAGCATACCATAAAGGGCATTAAAACAGGTTTCCAGTTCACCCGACTTATTCTCGCCGGACTTTGCACGCAGTTCCACAATAATCGGCAACGTACGGTAGAATTCCGCACCATATTCCGGATATTTCGTGCTTCGCAGCAACATGAGGTGCAAATCGGTCAGCTGAATCAGCACATTGTCGTTGATTTGCAAATGTCCTTTCTCGCGTTTTCCTTCAAGACGCATCATGTCGATAAGTTCTTCATACCACTTCAGCAATTCCTTGCGGGAAGCCTCGTCGATAGGATAACGATCGACAATATTTTTCTTTATATTTTCAATTTCGAGTCCGTTTGCCCGTATCAAATCCTCGACCTGCCACATATATAGCAGATATTCCGCGATATTTTCCTTACGGAGCTTTTGAGCAGTAAACATACTTAAGCGCTAACCGAATTTACTGATTTTACGCAACATCGCTTCATTCAGTACCTTTACACGACGACCGTCAACCACGATAATATGTTCGTTGACAAATGCCGACAGTGTGCGAATTGCGTTGGAGATTGTCATGTTCGAGAGGTTGGCCAAATCTTCACGCGACATGTAGATATTCAGCGTTTCGCCGTCTTCCTCGAAACCATAATTATCAATCAGCAGTGACAGCGCCTCGGCCAGACGTCCGCGGATATGCTTTTGTGTGAGGTTAACGATTTTTGTATCCGAACGGCCCAGATTGTGCGACAGTTCATGAATGAAGAACCATGCCAGCTGGCGGTTGCCGTCGATTAATTTTGCAACAATATCCATAGGGATTGTGCCGACAACGGAAGCCTCCATCGCGATTGCCCCCGACACATACGGCTCGTTGGCAAAATAGGCACGGTGACCAAAGTATTGAATCGGACGAATCAAACGGATAATCTGCTGGCGTCCTCCAATACCTTCCTTGTATTTCTTAACCTTACCTTTAATCAGGCACCACAGATATTCCGGTGTCTCTTTTTCGGCATAGATGATTTGGTTACGTTTATAGTTGTGAAGCGTGAAATTTTCAATCACAACTCGTTTGTCTTCAGGGGTCAGTACATTCCAAATCCCGGCCAAATCTTCCTTGATAACTTTCTCTAATGCGTCTCTCGAAATCATTATTCAGAATTCTAAATTGCTATATAAGTATGCTTTTAAACACAAAAATAGTGCTTTTCTATGAAACGGACAAAATTTAATTCAAAAATTTTTTCGAACAGCATAACGATTGCCGGGCAGGACATCAACCAGGCCACGGAATTCCATGTCCACAAGCAGACTTAACAGTTTATGAATCGGCACATTAAGCGCAGCTCCCAAGTCATTGATATGGAGTTCACCTTTTTCGCCGAGCAAATCCACAATTTGCTGTTCTTCAGCCGTCAATTCCACAAAAAGCTCCTGCTGCACGGGCATCGGCTCTTTCCGTTCCCACCCCATAGCGTCGGCCAAATCTGCGGCGGAAAGCAACAGCGAAGCGACATTCTTGCGAATCAGCCTGTTGCAGCCGGCCGAATACTCGTCAGTCACTTTTCCGGGAAAGGCAAACACTTCGCGACCGTAGCTTTGGGCAATGTTGGCAGTGACCAACGCGCCGCCCTTTTCTGCCGATTCGACAACCACCGTACAGTCGGACAATGCCGCCACAATCCGGTTGCGGGCAAGAAAATTCGAACGATGCACCCTCGTTGACGACGGATATTCAGTCACGACAGCACCGCCGTGGCGTACGATTTCCGCGGCCGCCGAACGGTGCTGTGCCGGATAAATCATGTCCAGCCCATGAGCAACCACGGCTACCGTCGGCAGTCCGGCATCCAAAGCCGCCTGATGTGCAGCTATGTCAATCCCATAGGCCAACCCGCTCACAATCACCACGTCGTTGCCAACCTGTTTCGCCAATCCTGCCACCAGGTCGCGACACAGCCCCAACCCGTAGTTGGTGGCATGGCGCGTGCCGACAATGCTCACCAGTTTCCGGGCATTCAGATCGCAACCGCCTACGGCATAAAGCATCAGCGGAGCGTCGGGAGCCGTCAGAAACCGCGCAGGATAATCCTTGTCGGTAAAATACACCGTGCGTATCCCCTTCTCGCTGATAAAAGCCAATTCACGCTCAGCCTTCGTCAACAGTCCGTTCCGATAGTCTTCGTCAAAAATACGGTTTGACAACTGCGCAAAATCGCGCAGCTCCTTCTCGCTCATCCGGAAAAAGTCGTCCTCCGAGCCGACCGCTTCCAATATTCCGGAAGCGATGTCGGGAGTCATGCCCCGAATCATCGAAAACGCGAGTTGGGAAACCGTCGGAATCATACACTGAAATTATAGAAAATTCTTGAAAATTTCAGCCAGCACATCTCCCCTGTCCAACTTGCCGTTTTCCAGACAGACACAACTGACAACAGCGGAAACCACCGTCTCGCCGGAGAGTTTGAACAAATCCTGATGAAAGACAAAGCGCACACCCCGACGTTCCAGCCACAATTTGCTGACGAAACTGTCGCCGCTGCGCAACGGGGTCTTATAATCGATTTCCACACGATTCAATACAGGAATAATACCGCGGTTCTGCATCTCGGCGAACGAAATGCCGTTGGCAGAACAAAATTCATGGCGCGTATGCTCCAGATAATGCAGATAGTTGGCGTTGTTGACGATGCCCTCCGAATCCAGTTCGTAGTCACGGACACTCATTTCCAACTCATAGACATACTTTTCCATTCGACTAAAATTTACACCGCAAATTTACGGATTTTATTCTATTCAAAACACGCCGTTCCCCACTTTTCACAAATCAAAAATTAAGCTTTCTCCCAAAAATTTCACACTACACACTTCCGTAATAGCGACAAAATGACTATTTTTGCACAAAATAGTGAAAGGCGAGTGCAGAGGTTTGCGGAAACGCAGTTTTCAGTCATGACTATGCCAAACCGCATCCTATTTTATCAAAAAAAAATTAAAGAACTGTGAGAAAAATACTCAAACGGACCATAACGGGCATCATCTACGTTGCCTTACTTGTAATGGCAACTACTTGTGGCGCAGGCTACTTTGCCGGTGTTTTTGGAGTTTTGCTCATATTGGGAATTATCGAGCTGTCAACCCTTTGCAACAAAGGTATCAAATCTTACAAGTTGCTCACCACGCTGGATGTACTCGGGGGCGTTTCCCTTTTTGCCAGTACATTCTTCAGCCTCTACGACAGTGAATGGAAAGTTCCCATCCTTATCGCCTATCTCCCCTATGTGGTGATCCGTCTGATTTCACAGCTGTACATCAAGGACACCAACTCCATCCGTCTGCTGTCCACTTCATTTCTCACACAAGTTATCGTCGCCCTGCCGCTGACACTGCTCAACTACACCTATTTTGTCTATGGAACGAACACAACCGTTCTTGCCTGCCTGATTTTCATCTGGATGAACGACACCGGAGCCTACTGCATCGGTTCGATGATAGGCAACCGCCGGCTTTTTGAACGCATATCCCCGAAAAAATCATGGGAAGGCTTCTTCGGCGGACTGTTTTTCACCATTGTTTCAGGTATTGTTGTCGGTGTCTACTTCCCCCACTATTTTACGGGACTGAACCTTTACGAATGGATTGGGCTTTCTGCCGTTGTAACGGCATTCGCCACTTGGGGCGACCTCATCGAATCGCTTATCAAACGGAACGTCGGAGCTAAAGACTCCAGCCATATACTGCCGGGCCACGGCGGCATCCTCGACCGTATCGACAGCCTGCTGCTCGTTTCTCCGGCTATTCTGTTATACCTTTATATAATACAACTATAAAAATTCAATCGACATGAGTAACCAACGTTACGACCTGCGCGGAGTATCCGCTTCAAAAGAAGATGTCCACAATGCCATCAAGAATGTGGACAAGGGACTATACCCGAAAGCATTCTGCAAAATCATTCCCGACATTCTTGGCGGTGACGAAGAATATTGCAACATCATGCACGCCGACGGGGCCGGTACGAAATCATCGCTCGCTTATGTCTATTGGAAAGAAACCGGCGACTTGAGCGTATGGAAAGGCATTGCACAGGATGCCCTCATCATGAATATCGACGACCTCCTCTGCGTGGGAGCAACCGACAATATATTGCTCTCATCCACCATCGGCCGCAACAAGCTGCTGATTCCGGGCGAAGTCATTGCCGCCATCATCAACGGCACGGAAGAATTGCTTGCCGACCTCCGCAAATTGGGTGTGGGCATCTACAGCACGGGCGGTGAAACTGCCGACGTGGGCGACCTCGTGCGCACCATCATCGTGGACAGCACCGTGACTTGCCGCATGAAGCGCGCCGACGTCATCAACAATGCCAACATCAAGGGCGGCGACGTGATTGTAGGACTTTCTTCCTTCGGCACAGCCACCTACGAAACCGAATACAACGGCGGCATGGGCAGCAACGGCCTTACTTCGGCACGCCACGACGTCTTTGCAAAATATATCGCTGAAAAATATCCGGAAAGCTACGACAAGAACGTGCCGGAAGATCTTATCTATTCCGGCAACCTCAAACTGACCGACATCGTGCCGGAAGTAAACGTAACGGCCGGGAAGCTCGTTCTTTCGCCGACACGCACCTATGCTCCGGTCATCAAGCGCATTCTCGACGAAATGCGCTCGGAAATCCACGGTATGGTACATTGTTCGGGCGGCGCACAGACCAAAGTCATGCACTTCGTTCAGAACAAGCACGTCGTGAAAGACAATCTCTTCCCCATTCCACCGCTGTTCCGCATCATCAAGGAGCAGTCAGGCACTGACTGGAAAGAAATGTACAAAGTGTTCAACATGGGACACCGCATGGAAATCTATGTTTCTCCGGAAAATGCCCAACGCATCATCGAAATTTCCGAATCGTTCGGAATCGAGGCCCGCATCGTGGGACGTGTTGAAGATGCCGAGGAAAACCGTCTGACCATCCACTCGGAATACGGCACTTTTGAGTATTAATCCATTCATCCATACAAAAATGAACCGAATGCCACATACCGCAATAACGCTGCTATTGCTGTGTGGCATTTTTTGTTTTTTCGCATGCGGGAAAAAGGCATCCGACAGCACCGACGAAAAAAGCTATGCCCTCCCCGACACGCTGGTAGTCGGCACACTCTATAGCCCGACATCGTTCTTCCTCGTTAAAGGCGACACGATGGGCTACGACTACGACCTGGCCATAAAGTTTGCACACGACAAGAAGATAGCCGTGCAGTTTGAAGTGATGCGAAGCCTTTCAGCATTGGAAGCGATGCTCGACTCCGGGAAAATTGACCTTATCGCCTACAACACTCCCGTCACAGCCGAATACAACGAGCGTGTGGCACACTGCGGACTGGAAAACATCACGCACCAGGTGCTCATCCAGCCAATCAAAAAGGACGAACCGCTCATTACCGACGTAACGCAACTGGTCGGGAAGGAAATCTACGTGGAGCGCAATTCGAAATACGAATCACGGTTGCGCAACCTGAACAACGAAGTGGGCGGCGGCATTATCATACACTCCATTTCGCGCGACACCATCATGTCGGAGGACCTGATTGAAATGGTGGCCGAAGGCGAAATTCCGCTAACCATCGTCGACAGCGACATTGCGAAACTCGACCACACCTATTACAGCAACATCGACATCAGCCTTGAAGTGAGCTTCGCGCAACGCTCTTCGTGGGCCGTAAGAAAATCGGAACAATGGCTTGCCGACAGCATCAACGCCTGGGCGAAGGATCCGCGCATCATCGACACCGGAAGAAGCCTTTTCCACCACTATTTCGAGACGAACAAGGCAACAAGCAGTGCCGCCATCGACATCAAACTGCTGAAAAAAGGCATCGTTTCGCGCTACGACGAATATTTCAAGACTTACGCCAAAAGCATCAACTGGGATTGGAAACTTCTCGCCGCACAAGGCTATGCAGAATCGAAGTTTGACCCGCAAGCCACTTCATGGGTAGGCGCAAGAGGCGTCATGCAGCTGATGCCGGCCACGGCGCGCCGCTACGGGCTCAGCGAAGAAGAGATTACCAACCCTCAACGAAACATAGAAACGGCCGTCAAAGTGATTGCCGACCTCGACAAGAGCCTCAACAAATACGTAAGCGACCCCGAAGAACGCAAAAAATTCATCATCGCCGCCTACAATTCAGGCATCGCCCACATTTATGATGCCATTGCCCTCGCCACAAAATACGGCAAAAACCCGCAGCTATGGGAAAACAACGTAAGCGACGCCCTGCTCATGAAAGGCTATCCGGAATACTACAACGACGAGGTATGCAAATACGGCTACTTCCGCGGAAAACAGACGACAAGCTATGTGCAGGAAGTTTTCAAGATATACCACCTCTACAAAAAATATTAACTTCCGCCGATACCGTCGACGGGTGGCGTAACGCTTTACCAATTGGACAAAGGCACCAACACCGAGAAAGCTACGCTGACAGCATTGGCAGCAAAAAGCCACCAGAAAATGCGTTTGAACCGGTATTTGAAAATCCATTTCATGCACAATCCTTCTATACAGGTATTGACCAAGGCGGCCAACACGTAGTCGAATATCCAGTGCGACAAATGGAAGGTGGCATCCACAAACGGAAATAGCAGTACCTCCGTAAAGAGTCCGCTCACAGGAATCAGCACCAGCCCCACCAATGCAGAAACTGCATTCATGACAACGACTATCACGGCCGACTTCCGCCACGTGGCATCTCCAAAAAACCGCACGGCGAAAAACTCGACAATCAGTCCCAGCACAATGATATACCAACAATACACCTGCGAAACAATATACAGCGAAGGCCAGACCACATTGGCCGAAGCCACCAACGGCATTGACAAAAACAGAAGAGACAACAATTTTTTCATTTAAGGCAGTTTTTCGTAAATATACAGAAAATTTTAGCAGAAAACCAAACCTACTTGTATTTTCTGCCAAACACCGCCAATATCAATAACGCTGACAAATCGACACACAATTACTCCTCACCGATTTGGATTAGACAGATTGTTGCAAACAAAATAGTAATTACTGGCAAAAATTTTCCTTTTTTCAAGTCACCACACAAAAAACGAATATTTTTATGTAAGTTTGCATCTGCGAATTAAAGTGGAACCATAAAACATTATTATCAGATGATATCAAATTTCATTACGTGGACTTTTAATCCTGATATGATTTCGTGGCCGGTGACCATCCGCTGGTATGGCATGATGTTCGCCATCGGTTTTATATTGGGCGTATATATCATTTCTAAAATATTCAAGCATGAGGGCGTGAAGCAAAGTTGGGTAGACACGCTTTTCATCTATGTGATTCTGTGTACGGTAATCGGTGCCCGACTGGGACACGTGTTCTTCTACGCGTGGGACTACTATTCGCAGAATCCGGGCGAAATTCTGAAGGTGTGGCACGGAGGATTGGCCAGCCACGGCGGTGCCATCGGCATTCTGATTGGCATGTTCCTTTATTCGTGGAAGGTGACGAAACGCAATGTGCTGTGGACGCTCGACCGCCTGGTGATTCCTGTGGCAATGGTGGGCGGACTTATCCGCATGGGCAACCTGTTCAACCACGAAATCTACGGCGACCCGACCAACCTGCCGTGGGGTTTCCGCTTCATTGAAAACCTTGATGCATGGATGCAAGGGGCACAACCGATATTCAGCGTTCCTTCCCACCCTACACAAATCTACGAAGCGCTTTGCTATTTTGCACTGTTCGGGTTGCTGATGTTCCTCTACTGGAAACGCAACGCCGGCGAACGTCAGGGACTGCTTACGGGAGTGTTTTTCGTAATTCTATTCACGGCACGTTTCCTTATCGAATACATCAAGAATCCGCAGGAAGATTTCGAAGTAGGCATGATTCTGAACATGGGACAGATTCTGAGCATTCCGTTTATCATTGCCGGCATTATTCTTTGGATTCGTGCAATGAAAAATCCACGTGTGCCTATCGACTATAAGGACCAGTTTGCACCTGAAGACAAAAAGTAAGGAATCATGAAGGAACAGATTGAGTCGTTCTATCATACAATCGGCTACACTGCCGGCGGACAAATCGACATGCCCCACCGCATCATTATTATTGCGTCGATGGTGGCACTGTGTTTTATTGTCTACCTGCTCTGTAAAAAAGTTGTCGTACCCATTCTTAGAAAGCTGGCCTCCAAAACTTCAGCTACATGGGACGACCATCTGCTGAACGAAAAGGTGACGAACATTGCCTGCCAGTTTCTGCCGCTGATTCTCCTCTACCTTCTTCTGCCGCTGGCTTTCCACGACAAGCCTCTAATATGGGAGATTGTCAACAAGCTGACCATTTTATTCATCATAGCGCTGGGCACAAAACTCATTCTGGCGTTCATCTCCACTTTCTATATCATCACCAACGAGTCCGACAAGATGCGCAACAAATCAGTCAAGGGCTTCTACCAGATGATGAAAATCGTGGTGGTGTGCATCAGTCTGATTCTGATGTTCAGC
>ULSJ01007433.1_pt1 | contig 13847 bp, 14 predicted proteins | sample 1956291 | NCBI WGS metagenome assembly ULSJ01 (sample SAMEA4835705, study PRJEB28245) | human gut metagenome | biome: gut microbiome; material: fecal sample | place: Denmark | collected 2008 | reverse complement strand
TCCAAAAGAAATGGTAAGTCCCATATAATCCGCATATCCGGTCTTTATTTCGGAGGGGCAATGAAACCATTGCAATTCCTGATTCATCCAGATTTCACGAATGGCGGAAGCCCCCTGAAAGGCTGGAAGAAAGCGGATGATATATTTAAGAGTCTGGGGCATATTGCCGTATGGAACATAAATTGCAGCAAAAAATCCAATCAGAGTACCCAAAAGCGTGGTCAGACCATTGAATGCACTATTGGTATGAATAAAAGAAGCGCATAAAAAGACAAAGGAAGCAGAGGAAAAAATAATTGCAAGAAGTGCAAAGAGAATTTCTAAAGTATCATGGGCAGTTATAAAGGAGCCATTGGCAATACCAAGATAGATGATTCCGATTATCAATGTGAGCAGGCACATGATAAAGGAGACAATAATTGCAGCAATGACATAACCTGCAACATAGTATCCGCGTTTTACGGGTGCAACAAAAAATGCAGATATCTTACCGGATTCCTCATCTCTTACCATGGTTCCCACCAGAGTCATGGAAATGCTTACGGCATTGACAACCAGGATACCGGCAATGGTCCAGATAATGATGAGCGAAGATGCATGAACAGCTTCGTATTTCAGACCGGTTCCAAGAACCTGAATTGTGGAATCAATATTTCCCTGTCCGAGAAATGCAATCATAAGGGTTAACACAATAAGAGTAGAAAGAAGAGAAAAGAATACACTGATTCGGTCTCGGAAATAAAGTAAGATATTACGTTTTATAAATGAAATTAGTATCATAGGTTAATCCTCCAGTTTTTTTCCTGTTATTTGAATAAAAGCATCATCCATACTGCCTTGAATAATTTCAATGCCATCATAGGGAGTGGTTATCCGAGGCATGATATGCAAAGCATCTTTGGTAGTAGATAGGGGAATTGCAATTCCGTTAGGGAGACGATAAGAAGCCAGTGAAAGAGCAGCCAATTCCCGGTTCAATGGTGTAATTTTGTCAGTATAGATTTTTAAAGTATCGGAAGCATATTTATTTTTTAACTGGGATGGAGAGCCGGAAGCAATGATTTTTCCGGCATCCATAATGCAAAGTTGTTGTGCCATAGAGGCTTCTTCCATATAGTGTGTGGTGAGAAAAATTGTCATATGGCGCTTTAACCGGAGACTTTCCAGACAGTCCCACATAAGTTTTCTGGTCTGCGGGTCAAGCCCGGTAGAAGGCTCATCTAGAAATAATATTTCAGGAGTATTCATGAGTGCCCGGGCAATTTCGCAGCGTCGTTTCTGACCACCGGATAATTTACGAAAAGGTCGTGATAATAAATTTTGAATGTTAAGAATTTCGGCAATCTCATAGAGATTTTTTTGAACCGTCTTTAAATCTTTTTCATATAGAAAGCCTCTCATCAAAAGATTTTCTTTTACTGTCAGATAATCATCTAAAGTATTATTCTGAAAAACAACTCCAATTTTATTGCGGATGGCATCGGCTTCTTTTAAAGCATCGTAATCATATATTTTGACAGTTCCTGCAGTTGCTTTCAGTAAGGTACAAAGAATATGAATTGTAGTGGATTTTCCGGCACCATTTACACCGAGCAGTCCAAATAAATCTCCTTTTTTAACAGAAAAAGAAATATCATCTACTGCTTTTATATCGGAATAATATTTTTTCAAGTGTGAAATCTGTATTGCATCCATGTTATGCCTCCTGTAGATAGAGATAAATAATAGCGATTTTATAAATGTAGTATAGTAGAGTGACCGGAGGACTGGTAAGTGCATTCTGTCAGGAAATAAAATGACATTTGTCATATCTTAGGAAAAATGATACAGTAAATGCAGTAGAACCCTAAGGAAGGGGAAGAAAAATGTTAAGAATACTGGATAAGTTACTTCTTTTTGCCATGTGCAGCTGCCTTATTTTCCAGTTAGAGGGAGACTACCGCAGAGTTGTAATCTTCATCATTGGTCTGATTGTGGCAGCGTTGACTCTTTATATTGAAAACCGGAAAGTCATTGGCGCATTGCTGATAGCAATGGCAGTATTGTGCCTAATCGAGCCGGGATTTACCTTTTTGCTGCCGCTGGTGTTTTTTGACAGCTTCTGGTTCAGTCTGTGGTGGGGCATGGGATTTGCAGTTTTATTCTTTTATGCACTGCCGGTGTACCAGCCATGGATGACAGCCATCTGGCTCTTTTTGTCATTGGCAGCGGTGCTATTGGCTTATTGCACCAGACAGGCAACGGAGCTAAAGCGGAATCTGATTCGGCTCCGGGATACCAGCACGGAGTTAAGCTTTGTGATGCGGGAGAAGAACCGCAAGCTTTTAGAGGAACAGGATACAGAAATCTATATGGCAACGCTAAAGGAGCGGAACCGGATTGCAAGAGAAATCCATGATAACGTGGGACATATGCTGTCCCGGGCAATTCTTCAGATGGGAGCACTGAGCACCGTATATGAGGAAGAGCCGCTGCATGGTCAGCTTTTAAAGGTAAATGATACCTTAAATCTTGCCATGAATAATATCCGGGAAAGTGTGCATGATCTGCATGATGATTCCGTGGATTTAAAGCAGGCATTATTAGAGGCAACCCGGGAAATGAAGCAGCATTATCATCTGGATTTAGAATACGATATGTCACAGAATGTTCCACGAAAAGTCAAATATTGTTTTATCGCAGCCGTAAAAGAAGCAATGTCAAATATTGTCAAATACAGCAACGGTGACCGGATTGAGATTGTTCTCAGGGAACATCCGGCACTGTATCAGATGACCATCGAGGACAATGGTACGGATGAGGAAAAGCAGAAAAAAGCAACGGAGCAGATGCGGGAAGAAAAGGATGACCTTAAGAGTGCAGCCGGAGGCATGGGACTTTCGAATATGCGGGAACGTGTGGAGTCGCTGGGCGGAAGCATTCATGTAAACTACGAAAAAGGTTTTAAAATATTTATATCAATTCGAAAGAAAGAGGAGGCAGTATGAGAGTCCTGATAATAGATGATGACGAAGATGTGGTATTTTCCCTGCAGACCATTCTCTGCGCCAAGGGAGTGGAGGTAGTTGGAACAGGCACCGATGGAAGCGAAGCGGTAAAATTGTATGAAGAGCTTCAGCCGGACATTTTATTAATGGATATCCAGATGAAGCCTATGAATGGGCTGGATGCGGCAGAGCAGATTCTTGCAAAAGACAAGACGGCAAGGGTGCTGTTTCTGACCACATTTTCCGATGATGAATATATTGTGGAGGCGTTACGAATCGGTGCGAAAGGCTATTGCCTGAAGCAGGATTTTGCAGCAATTGTTCCGTCGTTAAATGCAGTCATGAGTGGACAGAGCGTTTTTGGTGGAGAAATTGTGAATAAGCTTCCAGTTCTGATGCAGAATAAGGAAAGCTTTGACTATGCCAGCTATGATATCAGTGAAAAAGAGCAGGAAATCATTCACCAGGTGGCATTGGGACGCAGCAATAAAGAAATTGCAGAAGCATTATTTTTAAGTGAGGGAACCGTCCGCAACTATATCAGCAGCATATTAGAAAAGCTGTCCCTAAGAGACCGGACGCAGTTGGCGGTATTTTATTACCAGCATTTATAAAAAAAGAAAGAGGAATTTTATGATTTTTGAGACACATGCACATTATGATGATGAGAAATTCAAAGAGGACAGAGAACAGCTTGTTTCTTCTCTTCCGGAGCAGAACATAAGGCGGGTAATTAACGTAGGTGCAGACTTTGCCGGCTGCGTGGATAGCGTAGCATTGGCAGAGAAATACGATTATATTTATGCAGCAATCGGAATTCATCCAAGCAATATCGAAGATGCAACGGAAGAAAATTTAGCATGGATAAAGGGAAAGGCTTCCTGGGAGAAAACCGTTGCCATCGGAGAAATCGGGCTTGATTATTATTGGGATAAGGAGCCAACAGTGCAGCAGGCACAGCGGGAAATGTTCTGCCGTCAGCTTGCATTGGCAAAAGAGATGAGTCTTCCGGTTATCATTCATTCCAGAGATGCCGCAGAGGATACCATGAATATTATGCAGCAGGCGCATAAGGATGGCATTCCGGGTGTCATACATTGTTATTCTTATTCAAAGGAAATGGCGAAAGAATATGTGAAAATGGGATATTACATTGGTGTCGGCGGTGTAGTTACCTTTAAAAATGCAAAGAAGTTAAAGGAGACCGTAGCAGAAATCGGACTGCCTCACATTGTATTGGAAACTGACTGTCCATATATGGCACCGGAACCGCATCGTGGCACCCGGAACGATTCAAGGAATCTTATTTATGTAGTAAAAACCATCGCCGAACTGACCGGAACAACACCGGAAGAAGTGGAAGCAGTTACCTGGGAGAATGCAAAAAAATTATTTCAAAAAGTGAGGTGACCTTCCTGTCAGAAGGGAATCAGATTTTATAAATATTTTACTTGTATTATAAATATGTATTTGTTACAATCAACACAAAGCATATGTTCTGATTTTCGAGTGGCAAAAGCCAATCTAAATTTCTGGTATCAATTCAATGAATTCTATGCTTTTAAATTCTAATTACAATTTACGAACGCATAGTGCATTGAATAAGCGGAATTTCAGAATCGGAACAGGATATGTAATCCTGCTTTTCCTTGTACTATGGGAAAAGGAGGAAACATGAAAACGTTAGAAGAATTGAATCTGGTGGATGACTTTCTGGTAAACAGCCTGACCAGTCACAAAATTTATGGGGAACAGTCGGCGAGGTATATTTTGGAGTGTATTCTGCACCGGCAGATAGGAAAGCTTACGGTAGTGCCACAGCGTTTCTTCTGCGGAGAGAATATAGAAACCCACGGCATTCGGCTGGATGTATATCTGGATGAAGAGAACGGAGAAATCTTTGATATAGAAGCAGACCAGAATGATGGGAAAGAAGAAATTGTATCATTGCCACGGAGAGTCCGGTTTTACCATGCGAAGATTGATGCAGGCAATCTGACTGCAGGTGATACCTATGGGAGTCTTCGGAATGTCATCGTAATTTTTATTACAACTTATGACCCCTTTGGACTGAATCGTATGGTATATACTATCAAGAATTGTTGTATCGAAGTGCCGGAATTAGAGTATGAGGATGGTGCGCAGACGATATTTTTGTATACACGAGGAAGGGAAGGAAACCCGCCGGAGGAATTAAAACAGCTACTGCATTACATGGAGCATTCATCCATAGAGAATGCTTCCATCGAAAACTTGAAAAAGTTACACCGGATGGTAACAGCAGTCAAGCGGGATGGAGAGGTAGGTCTTGCATATATGAAGAGTTTTGAGAGAGAAGAGAGGATTCGAAGACAGGGCGAAGAAGAAGGTAAGAAAGAAGGTCTGGAAGAAGGCATTATAAAACTCAGCCGTAAACTTGGAAAAGAAGATACGGAAATTCTGTCATTCTTGCAGGAAGAACTGCAGATAGGTGAAGGACAGGCAAAACGGATACTGGAAAAATATCAGTAGTATGGAACAAAAAAAGGGCAGCACTCCTACTGGAGTAGCTGCCTGATTAATTTTAAGTGTAAGTGGAGGGTCTTTTTATAAGCATCCATATCCCGGTTCTTAAGGGATAATAAAATTTGTTCATGCTCCTGCTGTGCAGTAATTCTTCCATAAGAGGTATTTCCTTCACCATAATAAATGGATTTACTGATTAGGTTATTCAGTGTCATATAGAAGACACGAAGCGGAAGTGTTCAGGGCAGATTCAACCATAACTACAAGATCCGTTTCATTTGGAAGCGTAACATAATTGCCTTTGCCGATTACATTCGTAACCAGTTTTTTCTCGGTAAGAATCTTGATAGCTTCCCGGATGACATTACGGCTGACTCCATATTGTGTTGCAAGAACACGCTCGGAAGGCAGAAAGTCCCTCATCGATTTCTTCTTTTTTGACATTTAATGGAGTGGCAAACCGCATACCATTTCCATTTACGCCACAGTTTAAGGTAAGCATATGGCGTTCTAAGCAGCCCTTCTTTACTTTTGCCCAGATATCTGGTGCCGGGGTGCCATCCTCATGGGAAAATTCAATGGCAACCATAAGACCGATACCACGGACATCGGAGATGCAAGGATTTCCACCAAAAGTGGTTCCATGGGTACCAACCGGCCATTTATCCATAATTTCCGGGGTGGAAATCACGGCACTCATTGGAAGACCGCCGGCAATGGCTTTACCAACTGTCATAATATCAGGCACAACGTCGAAGTTCTGGCTTGCCCACATTTTGCCGGTACGTCCGTAGCCACACTGGATTTCGTCGAGAATACCATGTTTATCACAAATTTCGCGGACACTCTGTACGAATTTCCTGGAAGGAACGATATAGCCGCCTTCGCCCATAACCGGCTCCATATAAATGCAGGCAACATCTTCCGGATAGACAACATATTTCAATAATTTATTCAGTTCAAACAGTGCATAATCGGTACGTTCTTCTTCTGTCATACCGGCAGGACACAAATCTTTTCCAGGATATGGCGCAAAGTAGACATTATCCAGTTTATGGTTTCATCTGCATGTACTCTGCTGCCGGGTAATGTCTGCCGGGTAGAGACTGCCAGGTAAAGTCTGCCAGAAAACAATAGAAACATTTATTTACCGGATGCCAGTTCCACCGTGTCTTTCCAGAATCGTTTTGGAATATTCTGACTTTGCAGCTTCGGATTCTTTCTTGCTTCAATGGCAATGCTGTCAAAGAAACCGCACCAGAGCTTCTGGTATTCCTTCTCGGCAGGGGAAAGCCGTGTGATAACGTCCGGATTTAAATTGGATGCATCCGTAAGGAAGTATCTACTGCCGGCTTTGTGAATGGCGGCAATCTGGTGTGTTGCGTCATAAATCATAAAATGTTCCTGTGGAAGGCGGTCAGTAAAATGTTCTGCCAGAACAGAAATCACCTGATTCTTAGGGTGGATGGTAGAAAACAGGACTCCGTTTTCCAGTTCCTGAAAACGTAAAAAACCAAGCAGATGGTGGGCTTCATTTCCGGTGGAACGACTTAGTTCAAAGACTCTTGCAATATAAGGATTGCCAAGAGCCTGTAAAATCCGATGACCATCCGCTAAAGAAAATCCATATAAGAGTGTACGGTAAATGCAGTCGGCTTTGTCTGGATGCTCATTCTTTTTCTTATCATCATGGGCAAGAACCGCCTGAAGAATATCCTGATAGACCTCCATGCCAAGACGGGCAATAATGGTGCGTCCAACCTTTTCACTCTTTTCGGAATCCGGTGTGACAGTAATATATTCAGAAAAGAGTTCGTAAGTTATCGTATCATTGATACAAAGCTTTATATTTTTGTGCCCGTATCTGCTGGCCCAGGCATCATAGATGCCGGTAAAGATGCCATCGATGGAATCTTCACAGAGAAATATATGCATAAGAAAAAGTCCTTTCCTGTTTACTGAAAAATCATGGTTATAGCAGTTTATCCGACGCATAAATCGTTGGTGGTCAGTTTAAAATCACTTAAAGCATCTTCATCGAAGAAGGAAATCTGCTTATAACTGAAATCCCGTATTTCCTTCGGAATCTGAGTTATATCCTGCATCAGACAGCTACAGATATAATCTTCATTTTGTGGAATGGAATACATCATACGACCGGAGCAGGTAATAAAGTAGGCAGCCCGTTTTAAGACAACTCCGATTTTCTTTAAATCGGAAAAATCAAGGCGGCTGTGGCGGTGGGCTTTTACAATACGGTTGGCAGATTTCACACCAATGCCCGGAACACGTAGTAAGGTGTTGTAATCTGCCCGGTTAATCTCTACCGGAAAGGCTTCTAAGTGGCGGAGTGCCCAATCGCATTTCGGGTCTAAGAAGATATTAAAATCCGGACGGTCTTCGCTTAATAGCTCTCCGGCAGAAAAACCATAGAAGCGAAGCAGCCAGTCTGCCTGATACAGGCGGTGTTCCCGCAGAAGGGGTGGACCACCGGGAAGGGTTGGCAGATTGGAATTGTGATTTACATTGACAAAGGCTGAGTAGAAGACTCGTTTCAACTGGAAATTCTGGTATAAGCTTTCTGCTACCTTCATAATCTGATAATCGTTTTCCGGGGTGGCACCGACAATCATCTGGGTGCTTTGACCTGCCGGTACAAATTTCGGGGTCTTATGGTAAACCATCAGCTCATTCTGATTTTCCATAATGCCATTTTGAATCAGACGCATGGGCTTTAAGATGGTTTTGCGGGACTTATTTGGTGCAAGAGTCTTCAGTCCGTCTGCGGTCGGAAGTTCCAGATTAATGCTCATACGGTCAGCAAGAAAGCCTACTTTTTCAATGAGAACCGGGTCGGCACCGGGAATAGCTTTTACATGAATATATCCGTTAAAATGATGGCGGACACGGAGCTGGTAAAGTGTCTGATAAATCAGTTCCATAGTATAATTCGGGCTGATGAGAATACCGGAGCTTAAGAAAAGACCTTCAATATAATTTCTTCGGTAAAATTCCATGGTAAGGGTACAGACTTCGTCCGGTGTAAAGGAAGCCCTTGGCACATCATTGTTGCAGTTATTCTGGCAGTAGGCACAGCGGAAAATGCATTCATTGGTAAAAAGAATCTTAAGCAGGGAAATACAGCGTCCATCGGCAGAGAAGGTATGGCAGATTCCGGGAGCAATGGAATTACCCATGCCATGGCCGGTTCCCTTGCGGTCTACACCGCTGGAGGTACAGGCAACATCATATTTGGCGGCATCCGAAAGGATGGTCAGTTTTTCCAATAAAGACATGTTTTCTGTTATATTCAAAGCAATCACCTTTTCTATAAAATCCCCAATAATAGTTGCGTAGAACTATTTTCCTCTGTTATCATAAAAAGGACTGGACAAATCAGAACGTTTGTTCTAAAATGATTGTAACACAGAAAAATGCAGTTGGCAACAAAAACCGAACATTTATTCGAAAAAAAGATAGAAAGAGCGGTTAAATAAAGGAGCAGGCATGGCGGAATTAGGAAATCCACAGAATACAATAGAGGTACTGCAGAAGTACCGGTTTAATTTTCAGAAGAAATTCGGGCAGAATTTTTTGATAGATACTCATGTGCTGGATAAGATTATCGATGCATCCGGAGTGAAGGAGGATGATTTTGTATTGGAGATTGGTCCGGGAATCGGAACCATGACACAGTATCTTTGCGAGCGGGCAAGAGAAGTGGTTGCGGTGGAGATAGATAAGAATCTGATTCCGATTTTGTCGGACACACTGAAGAATTATTCCAATGTAACAGTAATCAATGAAGATATTTTAAAGCTTGATATCTGTAAGCTGGCAGAAGAGAAGAACCAGGGAAAACCAATCAAGATTGTAGCGAATCTGCCTTATTATATTACCACACCGATTATCATGGGACTGTTTGAAAGCCATGTGCCAATTGATAGCATTACGATTATGGTGCAGAAGGAAGTGGCAGAGCGTATGCAGGAGAAACCGGGAAGCAAGGAATATGGAGCACTTTCCCTTGCAGTACAGTATTATGCGAAGCCGGAAATCGTGGCAAATGTACCACCGAACTGTTTTATGCCAAGACCGAATGTAGGCAGTGCGGTCATCCGTCTGACCCGGCATGAGAAGCCGCCGGTAGAAGTGGAAGATGAGAAACTGATGTTCCGTATTATCCGGGCATCCTTTAACCAGCGCAGAAAGACACTGGCAAACGGACTGAATAATTCCCCAGAGATACATTTGCCGAAAGAGGTAATACAGGAAAGTATCGTAAGCCTTGGAGTTCCGGAGAACATTCGTGGAGAGGCACTGTCCTTAGAGCAGTTTGCGGAACTTTCCAATGAGATAGGACAGCGTATGAAACAGTAATATTTTACTGGTATACATCCATTTCTGTTACATATATATGTAGAACAGGAGTGGACAGGATATGAAAGAAAAAATAAAAATGATACTGTGTCTGTGTCTGATTATTGCAGGATTACCGATACTTATGACCCTGGTGTTCCAGGGGGATGAGATATTATTAGATACAGACAGCAATGAAATACAACATAAGAGCAGTCATCCCGATGAAGAAGAGAAGATGGCTGCTCTTGTGTCTATTCTGGCACGGGATATCCCGGTTACCTATGAAGAAGAAGCGATTCGTGCGCAGGCAGTTATTGTGCGGACCAATTATGAATATGCCTTGTCGCAGGGAAAAGCACCGGAGACGGGACTGAGTGTTGCAGAGCAGACCAAATTGTTTGGAAATGAAAATTATAATCGATATTATCAGAAATTAGAAAATTGCCTGATAGATACCGAGGGGGAAGTCTTAACATATCAGGGCCAGGAAATTGAGGCTCCCTATTTTGCAGTCAGTGCAGAGAAAACGAGAGGGACAGAGCTTCCTTATCTCAAAAGTGCCGAATCCATATGGGACATTACATCAGAGGATTTTCTTAAGGTGGAATTCTATGATGCAGGAGAACTGGTGGATACCTGCAATCAGGCATTTCCGGAAGCAGGACTTACAGCGGAGGATTGGGTGAATACGCTGGTGGTGACAGAGCGGGAAGAAAGCGGATATGTAAAAACCATACAGGTTGGGAACAGTAGTGTCAGCGGGGAGGAATTCCGCAAGGCATTTTCCCTGAATTCCGGCTGTTTTTATATCAGGGAAATCGATGGCAGGGTACGTATTGTGACCAAAGGCTTAGGACACGGTTATGGACTTAGCATATATGGAGCAAATGAGATGGCAAAAGAGGGAAAAACTTATCAGGAGATTTTGAGCTATTATTATTCCGGAATTGAAATTACAAAAAAATGAAATATAAAGAAGAATAAAATATAAAAAAGAATAATATATGAAAAAACTGTTCATACTTATAAAAAATAAGATATGGATGGTGAGAAAATGAAAGGAAGAAGATCATGGATGATTGCCCTGGCTGTCATGGTACTGGCAGCAGGAGCAATGACAGCAGTATATAGTTATTCCCAGAAGGAAGAAAAAAAGCAGCAGGAAAATGTTGCAGATAAGGATGCAGGAAAAGACAAAGGCAATAAGAAAGAAGATGGAGCTTCGGATGATTTTGTGGCAACGCTTCCAAAGACAGAGGAAGAAACATCGGAGAAACTGGCAGAGACAGACAGTATCATAAAACCTTCTGATAACGTAGTTGCTTCAAAGGATTCGGATGGACAGGCACAGTCCGACAGCGGGCAGACGGAAGAAGAAAATGTAACAAATGCAGCGGCTGAGGCAGAAAATGAGCCTGAGACAAAGGCGGCAGCAGCCACCACAAAAACACTGCATTTTGCGGAAGAGGATGGATTAAACTGGCCATTACAGGGCAATGTAGTTTTAAATTACAGCATGGATCAGACCGTGTATTTTGCAACGCTGGATCAGTATAAATATAATCCGGCAGTGATTATTGCCGGAGAAGTAAATGACAGGGTATCCGCAGCCGCAGAAGGAAAGATAACGGATATTTCCAACAGTGCTGTCACAGGATGTACCGTGACTATGGATTTAGGAGATGGTTATAGTGCTATTTACGGGCAGCTTAAGGAAGTGCCGTATGAAGTGGGCGACATTGTCGGCAAAGGAAAACTGGTAGGTTATATTGCGGAACCGACGAAATATTATTCCGTGGAAGGAAGTAATCTTTATTTTGCTTTACAAAAAGATGGCGAACCGGTAGACCCGGTAAGCTTCTTTGAGTAAAAGAGCCATACTTGAAAAAAGAGCCGCATACCTATATAATAAAAGACATTAAAAAATACGAAAAAGGGTGCGCAAAAAGATGGATTTTAATGCTTACAGCAGCGAAGTATTGGAATGGTTAGAGGGTGTCCGGAAGAATCGGGGAACAGATGCCGAAAAAACATTGATGCTATGTAAAAATATAAGAGATTATGCCAGAGAGCAGGATGATGAGAAACTGTTAGGCTATGCCTATTATTACAGTGGCGAGACATATTATCTTCTGAATGATGTGGATAAACTGTTTCGCAATCTTTCCTGTTCCCTGCCATACCTGGAGCATTCCAGACAGCATGGTTTATTGGCAAGAGCCTATAATATTCTTGCCATTACGTCCATGAATCGTGGAAATGCTCCTTTTGCCATGGATTATTATCTGAATGCCAGAATGTATTGTGAAAAATATAAATTATATGATATTGGTATTATTATCAATATTAATATCGGTATGCTTTATAATAATTTTGGGGAATACCGGCAGGCAGAAAAATATTTAGAGCAGGCATATGATTTATTGCAGAAGAATAAGGAAATATCGGAATATTACAGTTATCTTCTGAATATCTATATAGGACTGGGAAACAGCTGCTTTTATCAGGAAGAGTATATGCAGGCACAGGAATATGCACTGCGGGCAAAAGAGGTGTGCAGTGGACATCTGGAAGAGTTAGAGCAGATTGCCTTTGCCTGCTTTGAAGCAAGACTCTGTAATGCCATGGGAAAGAAAGAAGAATGTGACCGGAATATAGCAATTGTGCAGAAGGTATCAGATACCAGAATGCCGATTCTTGATATTTTTGATGATCTTTATGCTTATTGTGAGATGCTGTTAGATACCAGAAAGGAAGAGGAATTCTGGAAATTAGTAGAACTTTTAGAGAAGATGGCAAGGGAAGCTAAGATTATTTATATGCAGAAGCGGATTCTGACTTTAAAAATCCGTTATTATAAGCGGCAGGAAAAGAATCGTGAATATCTGCAGGCATGCGGTTTGTTTTTTGAATTGTCCGAGATACTGGAAAAAGAAAATAAATATATCATGACCTGCATCTTAGATATGCGTTATACATTGGAAGAGACGAACCACAGCAGAAAGAAGATGGAAAAAGAAAACAGGATTCTCTTAGAGCAGTCCCAGACCGATGCACTGACCGGAATCCCGAACCGCTATCGGTTAGAACAGCATGCGCAGAAGGTATTCGAACATGCCATAGCAGAGAAAATTCCAGTGGCAGTGGAAATACTGGATATCGATTATTTTAAACAATATAATGATAACTATGGGCATCAGAAGGGTGATTTATGTATCTGCCGTGTAGCAAAGGAAATTCAGAAGTTAGCGGAAAAGGATGATATTTTCTGTGCACGGTATGGAGGGGATGAATTCATTTTAATTTATGAGGGATATTCCAGAGAAGCCGTAGTCATTCTTACAGAAAAATTAAAGCGAAGCATCCGTGACCTTAATATGGAGCACGCTTTTTCAGAGGCACAGCGCTATGTATCCATTTCCCAGGGAATCTGTTATGATATACCGGATGCGGACAGAACGATGAAGAACTTTTTGCAGAAAGCCGATGATTTACTCTATCAGGTCAAAGAAGAAAACCGGGGAGGAATCTGTATTGGAAGCTGTCGGTAAATGGAACATACATAAGAAAACTGCATAAGATAAAATGTAACGGCCAAAAATCCGCAATCGATACTTTTTTACCAGTTTATGGAATATGAGTAAGATACTTTTTTGGTCGATTGCTTTATATAGAGATAAGACTGGGCGGTGCCCGGTCTACATAGGAAGGATTACATGAAAGAGAAACATAATTACACTTATATGGTGCTCTGCCGGGATGGGAGCCTCTATACCGGCTGGACGACTGATATTGACAAGCGGATTGAAGCACATAACAGTGGAAAAGGAGCAAAGTATACCAGAAACCGGGGACCGGTGGAGCTGCGGTATTTAGAGGAATCCGGGACGAAGGAGGAGGCCATGCAGAAGGAAGCAGCCTATAAAAAGCTGACCAGAAAGCAGAAGGATGCGCTGATTTTGTCGAAGAAAAATCTGTTGCAGTAAATTGACA